>Ga0099794_10000038_pt1 | contig 51815 bp, 40 predicted proteins | sample Rivendell_Oct201_10_FD_77320 | JGI IMG/M metagenome (GOLD analysis project Ga0099794, IMG submission 77320) | Vadose zone soil microbial communities from the Eel River Critical Zone Observatory, Northern California, USA -... | ecosystem: Host-associated > Plants > Roots > Rhizosphere > Soil ... | reverse complement strand
TCCCAGCATGCTGACTTTTGGCGCGACCTACCGCAGCTCGGTCAGTTCAGATATCAACGGAAGAGCACACTTCTCCAATATTCCGCTTCCTCTGCAAACCACCCTCCGAGACCAGAACGTTTCCACTCACCTGAGCCTCCCTGGACAGTTTGCATTGGGCCTCGCCTACCAAGGCGTGACGAATCTGAAGCTGTCATTCGAGATGGACTATGTCGGCTGGCAGGCCGTTCAGCGATTGGCGATCAATTTCGAAAACCCGAATCTGAACAGCGTCGAGCCTAAGAATTGGAATCACACTTGGAACTATCACTTGGGCGCAGAGTACGATCTTACCTCGCAATGGCGACTCCGAGGCGGACTGATGTATGACCCGACGCCTTCCCCTCAAGACACGATCACGCCCGACGTGCCCGACGCGAATCGCGTCAACATCGCGGTCGGCGCTGGTTATCAATGGAACCAATTCGGGGGCAAATTCGCGGTGGACGCGGGGTATCAGCTGGTGGTGGTTACCCATGCGAAGACCACGGCGCCGCTGCTGCCAGGGAGGTACGGCGGCGTTGCCAACCTGCTTAGCCTCACGCTCGGATTCCACCTCTAGCCGCCCGAGCGAGCTCGCAACCACATCGCAAGAGCGATCGCCGTTAAGCGCGGCCTGGCAAGGCAATCGTCAACGCGCACTTAGGCGGGTTGCGCCAGTATCGGATCCTGAGGCCCCGCAGACGGCGGCGATCTTTGCCCAAACCGAGTGCGGATGATCGCCCCCAACGGAATCATGCTCAGCAGAGCGATGATCAAGGGCCCCATGATCGGGACGACCCACACCAACGAGAGCACCAGCGTCCCCATCGCGAGAACTCCGGCCTGCGTTCGCCTGCCCTTGAACCACGGAAGTCGGTTGCCAATCTCGTTCGCGACCGGAGCAATCCCCAATACCAGCGCGACGCCGTAGATGATGCACAGCAGGATCGAAAGCGGAATGCCAATCAGCGTCACGGCCATCAGGATGGTCATCGCCAAAACGGCCATGCTGCCGACCACACCGGTCAATCCACACTTGAGGGGATCGCTTCGAAGCTCAGTCTGAATCCGCTTGATCCGCTCCGGGAACAGAAGCAGGGCGAGAAAGGCCAATCCAAAGGTCAACGCGAAAAACATTACGAAGTGAACAAAGCCGCCGACGTGAACGCGAACGTCACCGTCGTCCCGATGAACGGCGATGGGTGCCCACCTCGACCCTCGAATGACCTCGCCGATGATCCTCGGCACATTGACCTGAAGCCCCTCTCCCGATCCCACCGACGCAGTATTTCCGTGGACGGTGGCGCCCTCCTCCTTGGAGACATTTCCGCCAATCGCGGTCGCATCGCCATCGACCACGGCGCTGGATGCAAGATGCACATTGCCGCCGATCGCCACTGCATTTCCGCCTACGTGCCCCGTGACTTCGATGTTGCCCCCAAACGTCACGGCATCGCCTTCGCTCATCCCGTTGACGACGAGATTGCCTCCGTAAATCACCGCTTCGCGAACGGTTTCGTTTTCGGCGATGATCAGGTCGCCATGGTGGATCTGGCTGCCCTGCTTGCGATATTTGCGCTTGAGATCCTTGGTGACTTCCCTGACCTTCTTGCGCGCGTCCTTGCCCGAAAGTTCCTTTCCCGACTCCTCAGCCGCCTCTGGTGGCACGGGTCTATCTTGGGCGACCGGCGGAAGAGGCGGAGGAGGAGTGGGTGCTTCGCGTGGGCCGAACGCCGCTTCCTCTCCGGGCTGAATGATCCAGACGCTACCTTGCTGCTCCAAGCGAAGGTGATGCACCTTTGCCACCGCCTGAAGCGCCTCCTCAGCACTGATGTTCTTGAGGTAGACCTCGGCGGGCTCATCCAGCTTGCCGGTCACCACCAGGTTAATCGAGCCCTTCGCTGCGATTTGCTTGAGCGCTTCGTTCAACGGTCCACGAAATTCGATCGAGACCTTCCGGCGCTCCGCCGCCGGTGCAGCGGGAGAAGCCAAACTGAGAAAGGAGTGAGCAAGCAGCAGAGAGAGCGTGAGCCGCAGGTACTTCATGAAGATATCTTCACCTCGGAGAACTGAGGGGCTCCCGCCATCAAGCGCTTGAGCGCAAACAGCGCTGCGAACAGCACCAAGGCGAGCGAGACCAGCATCGGGAGAGCCGCGGCTGCCCAGAGCGTGGAAATTGCGCTGTTTAAGCCCACCGCCAGGGTTTGGCTATGCACGACGGCCGAAGCGGCAAGAATGCCCATCCGGCCGATGCCACCGCCCATCACCAATGCGCCGAGCGCGAGCGTGAACGCGCCGAACATAATCGCAAGCCCTACTTTGACTTCGCGGTAGGCGGAAACCGGGTGTGCGGCAACCCTGGCCATCACCTGGTGCAAGAACGTAGAGGGTGGAAACGGATCGGAGAGACGGAAGAGCTCTCGCTCCAGCTCGCGATGCTCGTTCAAAATCTCGGTGCATCGCTCGCAGCTTTTGGCGTGCTCAAGTGAAACGCCGCTGCCTGCCGACAGCTCGTTGAATAGAAGCTCGAGCTCGGGACATTGGGTGGTGCTCATGACAGCTCCCTCGGCGCCATTTGTTTGCGCAGCTTTTCGCGAGCGCGAAACAGGCGGGCCATAATAGTGCCAGGCGCCACGCCAATCACCCCGGCAATCTCCTTGGTCGTCCTTTTCTGCACGTAGTAAAGTTCCAAAACCTCGCGGTCCTCGACGGGTAAGGTGGCGAGCGCTCCCTCAAGCGACTTGTGTTCCTCGTGCGCGATCGCCCGGTTCTCCTGTGTTTCGTCGCCGGCCGGAAGCACTTCCTTCATCTCCTCGATGTCCTCGGTGCGAACTTTGGCGCGTCGGCGGAGGATGTCCAGGCAAAGGTTGCGGGCAATTGCGATCACCCACAAATCGAAAGGGCGGCCCTCGTCGTAGCGGTGCAGATTCTGGAAAGCCCGTAGGAAGGCGTCCTGCGCGACTTCGGACGCTTCAGCGTCAGACTTCAGGAGACGCAAGCACAGGCCGTAGACCGGGCGCTGCACGCTGCGAACGAGCGAGGCGAACGCGGAGTGATCTCCGCGCCTCGCGGCGACCACATCCTTCTTCCAGGGCAACGACTTCCCGTCGTCAGGCAACGTCATCGGGATGGCGATGGAAGGCAACAGGGAGGCAAGATGAGCGTTTGTCACGTTTTCGAATACGGCCTGTTGCGCGCCTCGATTGCATGCTCGAGAGCCTTGTCCATTCGGCCACAAAACCCTCGCAATTACGAGAACTTAATGCGCCTGCCGCGCTGGGCTGGCGCGATTTTGCGTCGGTCCTGGATCGAGCGGGCGGGCGGTTGGAGCGGCTCCCGGAGACTCGCCCGGGCGGCGGTAATCTCCTGCGCGCTCTCCTCCCGGTAGCAGAAGTGGAATAACCGCCGGATCACCAGCGTGGCATAGGAGCCCGGAGGTAACGTAAAGGCCACGTTCAGCTTGAGGCGGTCGCGATTGAGCTCGTCGCGCTGGGCGCGGCCGACCACCAGCTTTTCCGGATAGACGAGAATCGGTCGCTCTTCGTGCTTGAAGAACAAGAGCTTTGGCGCTTGGGCGATTCGCAGTGAGGCGAGGGTAAGCTTTTCGCGGCCCAGCGCCCATTGGGCGGCTTTTTCGATTCGCTCGTCTCGAAACGACGAATCGGGCGCGAGCAGCGGGAAGGTTGCGTTGCGCAGAAAGTCAAGAACCTCGGGGGAGGCGTCGCGATGGAAGAGCAACGTTCCCGCCTGGTAGGGATGGGGGAACAGATGCTCGCGCGGAAGCAGCAGCTGAAGTAGGCGACGGACGCCCTCATTCCATAAAAAGCTTTGGTAGGTGAAGAGAATCAGAGCCCGGTAGTTGCGTTCGATCTCAAGAAACGCGCTTACGAAGTCCGTCGGGTTTTCCCGGAGCACGCGAAGAATTCGCTGGTACTTTCGGTTGGCCTCGAAAGGCACCCGACGGTTCCACTCTCCCCAGTGCTTGCCCCAGAACGCCTTCACCTTCGCGTCCTCGCTGTGGTCCAGGGGCGAGGGCTTGGCGAGGTAGTTACGCAACGCGGCTTCGAAATCCCCCCGAATCAAGTCCTTCGCAATGAAGCCCTGTCCGTGCTTGAGCGATCCAAAGCGTTGGCTGTCAAAGTAGTTCACCACTCCCAGGCGCGACACTTCGGCCACCGACTGGTTGAGCGGACCCAGATCCTGTTCCGTCAGGGCCCGAACGGTGACCGAAAATCGGTTAGAGGTGGTGTTCGCGGCGGTCAGGGGCTCGTCGGTGCGGCCGAGGTACTTGAGCCGAAGCCGAGGCTCCTGCATCTCCACCTCCTCTCCATCCACCGCGATCAGCTGCTCAGTCCGACCCTGTTTGTCCTTCAGTCCGCAAAAGGAAATGCTGCCACGAGGCAACCCGAACCGCTGCCGAATCTGATCGACGGCCTCGAAGGTCGACAGCTTTTGCTTGTCCATCAAGTAGACGCGATAGCGGCCGCGCGAGGACGGACGAAATCGGAACGACTCGGTGACCCGGAAGTCCTCTGGGCGCTGTTTGATCCGCACATTGCCACCTTTAACACCAGAGCGGGGCGGGAAAACCACGCTAGGCGACCTCCGGGGACGCTGTCGCCCAGTGCGCTCCTTTGATAGGCTTTCCTTGGCTCCAGTGTCTCCGACCTGCCCTGGGTGTCAAACCCTCCTGCCGTCTCCGCTGCCTCCGACCTGTCCCGCGTGTGGCGAGGGGCTGATGCGCCCGGTTGCCGATCCCTCGCCCACCCCGAAGCCGAGCGCACTTCGAGGCGCCCACCTCAGCGGGAATTTGCCGGATGGTAAGTGGGTCCAATTTCCCTTGGGCGCGCGGATGACACTCGGCCGGCATCCGGAGAACAACATCCGCCTGACCGATCGCGAGGTTTCGAAGGAACACGCGGCGATCGAGCGAAACGGCGCCGCCTTCGTGCTGCGCGACCTCGGCTCTTCCAACGGGACGTTCGTCAACGGCCGGCGGATTCGCGAGCTGAAACTGCGCGAGGGCGATGAATTGGTGATCGGAAACTGCCGGCTGGTCTTCCACGCCGGGGATGGCGAGCGGGCATCCTCGCCACGCGTCACGGTGGTGGCGAGCGCGCAGTCGATTCCAGCATTTCTCGCCCAGATCGACCAAGCCGAGGAAAGTGAATTTCGCCCCGCCGATCAGCTGAACGATATCGCCGCGCTACGGCAGGACTACGAGAAATTGCGGATCGCCCACGAGTTGCAGCGGCAGGTCGGACTGGAGCGAAAGCCGAGCAACCTCCTGAGCAAGGTGATCCAGGTCGCCTTCGAGTTGCTGCCCGCGGACAATGGCGTGGTCTTCTTGGTCAATGAGCAGACCGGAGAGTTCGTTCCCCACGCGGTCAAGCACCGTCTTGGCGAAAGCACCGAAGTCATCCTCTCGGAGACGGTGCTCCAGCGCGTTCGAGACACCCGCCAGGCGGTGCTGACCGCCGACGCGATCGTCGATTCTCGTTTCGCCTCTTCGGAAAGCATCGTTGCGCAGGGGATTCGATCGGCAATGGCGGTGCCTCTTTTGACCAAGGGAGTGGTCAAGGGGATCCTCTTTCTCGATACTCGCGAACGAACCCATGCCTTCTCGGAAAAGGATTTGAAGATTCTGTCCGGAATCGCGCTCCAGGCGGCGATCGCACTCGAGAACGCGGAGCTGGCGAGCCAGATCGAAAGCGAGGCGTTGACCCGCGCCGAGCTGTCTCGATTCCTCTCGCCGGCAGTCGCCGAAATGGTGGTGCGCGGACAGGTCGAGCTGCTGCGAGCGGGTCGGCTCGCTGAAGTGAGCGTCCTATTCGCTGACATCCGGGGCTTTACCACCTTGGCCGAGAGCGAAGAACCCCAGGAAACCGTTTCGATGCTCAACGAGTTCTTCACTGCAATGGCCCAGGTGATCTTCCGCAACGAAGGCAACCTTGACAAATTCATTGGGGATTGCGTCATGGCCGTCTGGGGTTCGCCCTCCTCACACCCCGACGATCCCGCTCGGGCGCTGCGCGCCGCCCTGGAGATGCAAGCGGAGGTCGACGCGCTCAACCAGCAACGCGCGGCCGGGGGCCGAAAGCCAATTGCGATCGGCGTCGGTGTCAGTACCGGTCAGGCGGTGGTCGGCTACATGGGCTCGAGCGAGCGCCACGAGTACACCGCGATCGGGGACTCGGTGAACACCGCCTCTCGACTGTGCAACCTGGCCAAGGCCGGCGAAGTGCTCGCCAGCGAGGCGGCAATTCAAAAGGCGGGTCGCGGCTTTCAGGCCGAGGCGCTTCCGATTGCTCAAGTCCGAGGGAAGGAAAGGGGCGTCGTCATCTACAAGGTGACCGGACTGGCTGCGGCCGACCAGGCTGCGGCCGACCAGGCGTCATGAATACCCAGAGATGCCCCAATTGCGGGCTCGTTCGCGACATCAGCGTGTATGTTACCGGCCAGCAGGTACTCTGCCGCTGCGGCCTTCGGTTCGAGATTAAGCGCGACGATCTCATCACCCGTCGCCCAACCGGAACCACCTCGAACCCAGTCGCGGAGGCCACCTTCATCTCCGCCGGGGCGCGGGTCGATATTCCTGGATACGACATGCTGGAAGTGCTCGGCCGCGGTGGAATGGGCGAAGTTTGGCGGGCGCGTCAGAAATCGCTCGGCCGAGAAGTAGCGATCAAGCTCTTGCCGCCGAAGTCGGCCCGCGACCCTGAATCGATCGTCCGCTTCGAGAAGGAGGCCACCGCGTTGGCCTCGCTCAGCCACCCCAACATCATCCAGATAATCGACCGCGGGATCGTCGGCGAACATTACTACCTGGTGATGGAATATGTTGAGGGACGGCCTTTGCGGGAGTTGATGAATTGCGGCGAGATCACCTTCCGTCAGGCGCTCAAGCTCGCTCTGCAGATTTGTGCGGGAATCGAATACGCCCACCAGAAGCAAATCATCCATCGCGATCTCAAACCAGAGAACATCCTGATTGACTCGCAGGGCCACGCCAAGGTGGCCGACTTTGGCCTGGCCGGGATCGGAAATTCCGACACTCGGTTGAACCTCACGGCGACTGCGGTCGCGATGGGCACGATGAACTATATGGCGCCGGAGCAGCGCCGAGACGCGAAGAACGTCGATGGCCGCGCCGACATCTACTCGCTGGGAGTGATGCTCTATGAAATGCTCACCGGAGAAATCCCGATCGGGCGATTCAAGCTCCCCTCGGAAAGGCTCCCGCAGCTCGATCCGCGAGTGGACGCGCTGATCAGCCGGGCGCTCGAGCCGGATCCCCACGCCCGTTATCCACGCATCGCCACCTTGGCCAGTGAGTTGGAGGAAATTCTGGGTAGTGCCTCCGACCGACCTGCTGGCGCGCCCGCAGTTTCGTCATGCAAAACGATTTCGAGTTCAAAGCAACTGGTGGCAACCGGCTGGCGAGGCCTGCGTTTGGCGCTGACAATCATCGGCGCCCTGGTCACCGTGGCCGTGCTGGTGAGATGGGCCTTCGGCCCGGCCACCCTTCAGCTTGGAGAACGAAACGGCACGAAAGTGACCTTGGATGCCACCGGCCTTGAGCTGTCCCATTTCAAAAAACATGGGCATCTGGCGGGTGGCAAATTTCCGCCCAACACCAACGGATCCCTGTTCATCGGCTCCCAGGTGCAGCAGAAGCCAAGCGGAAACACTCACCTAAACCTCACGTTCGATCCTGGCAGGGAGCAGTTGGATGCATACGCCGGCGCCTGGAAACTGCAGGGAGGACAACTTCAGGTCACCCAGGCCGGCAGCGAAACCGGGGGCCACAAGGTGATTTCCCGCGCGTACGTGGCGCGCCGCTACTTCACCACCGATGAGACGACCGCGGAGGTGCAGGTCACCTTGCGCGATCTCGAAGCCGACTTTCCCAGCGAGCAAAACGCGGCGCACTTCGCCGAGCTGGCGTTTCGAAACAAGGCGCTGCAGATCTCTCTCTTCGCGATTGACGACCTCCAGATGCGATTGCAATGGCGCTACGAGAGTGCAACCGGCACCGAGGTCACCGGCAGCAGCGCGGAGGACACCCAAGGCCTGGTGCAAGACGAGATGCCCACTCCGCCCGATGGCACGCCGTTCCGGATGAAACTCACGCTTCGTCGGCACAAAGGTGGCGGAACGGAAGTCGAGGCGTTCGTCAATGGCGAACGCTTTGCTCATCGGATCCTGCAGCGCCTGACGACGCGCACTGGACGGATCGCGCTGGGTTGTCGCAACCTGCACTGCGATTTCGACCGCCTCACGATTGAAGGGAAGGCGGTTGCGGCTCCAGCTTCCACCCGAACATTCGAGGAGGATCCGGAAACCTAAAACTTCCCGGTTCGATCTGTTTTGGACTTCAGCAACGCGGAAACCTCAGTAGCGGTGTTGCAGTGTACAGCTTGTTCGGCCAACTTCACCGCCTTGCTTAAGTCCACTGATCTCAGCGCTTTTTTCAGCTCGAGAATCTCACCTGGCGCGACGCTGAAACTGCGCAACCCAAGTCCGAGCAGCAATTCGGTGTAGATCGGATCACCGGCCATGTCGCCGCAGATCGAGATGTCCTTGCCAGCAGTTTCCGCGTCTGCCACCACTCTTTGAATGGTCGCAAGCACCGCGGGATGAAGCGGCTCGTAATAGCGGTCCATCGCCGGATCCTGTCGATCGGCGGCGAGCAGGTATTGGACCAGATCGTTGGTGCCCAAGCTGAAAAAATCCACGACTTGCGCCAGCCGAGAGACGATCATCGCAGCGGCGGGCGTCTCGATCATCGCTCCGAGCGGAGCGCTGGGGTTGAAGGCCCGGCCTTCACGCTTCAGCTCATCCTTGGCTTCGTCAAGAATCCGCCGCGCGGCCACCGCCTCCTCCACTGAGCCCACCATCGGCAGCAGGATCGAAATCGGATGTTCGGCGCTCAACCGAAGCAGAGCGCGAAAATGAGCTCTCAAAATGTCCGGATAGCCGAGCATCAGGCGGATCCCGCGCTTCGAGAGCGATGGGTTTTCGGCCCGCGGCTGCGGAAGGTAGGAAAGGGTTTTGTCTCCGCCGATGTCTAACGCCCGGAACACCAAAGGCCGCGGCTGAAGTCGGTCCGCCACCCGTTTCCAGATTTCGTATTGCTCGTCCTCGGTCGGGAGCTTGGAGCGAATTAAGAAGGAGAATTCGGTCCGGTACAGGCCAATCCCCTCGGCCTTGAACAGCAGCGCAGCTTCGGCGTCGGCGGTTTTTCCAATGTTCGCCAGCAGTGCGACCGTCACCCCGTCCTTGGTGAGGCTTGGCAGGTCCAGAAGACTCTTGAGCGAGTCTTGGTACGCTTGGAAGTCGGCCTCAACCGTATCGTATTCGTGGATTACGGCGGGCGTGGGATTGACAATCACCGCACCGGCAATCGCGTCCACCACCAGGTAATCCCCGGTTCGGATCACCGCGGGCGCTCCCTTGATCCCGCTGACGGCCGGAGTCCCGTTGGTACGGGCAAGGATCGCCGCGTGCGAGGTCTTTCCACCGCGTTCGGTCACGAAGGCGCGGACCTTGCACACGTCGAGACCGGCGGTCACCGACGGCAGAAGCTCGTCCGCAACCACAATCGATCCGTCTGGAATCGCCAGCGCGTCAGTCGCCTGCCTCTTGATCAGCACCGAAAGGACGCGCCGGCCGAGGTCTCGAATGTCCGCTCCACGTTCGCGCAAGTACCCATCGGGCCCATCGCTGAGCGCTCGGGAGTAGTGGTCAATCACCTCGGCCAGAGCGGCCTCCGCATTGATTCGCCGGGTGCGAATCAGCTTGGATATTCTTTCGAGGAAGCTCGGGTCTTCCAAGATCAGGAGCTGGGCGCTGAAGATTTCAGCCACCTCCGCGCCAAGTCGTTGCTCGACCCCGATTTGAAAGGTGGACAGCTGAGTGGTCGCGTCTGCCAGGGCAGTCTTTAATCGATCGATTTCGCCTGAAATCTCTGCCTCGCGGATCGACAGCATCGGGGCCGCATATTCCGCTGCGGTCCTGAGAACGTACGCAGTGCCGTGCGCGACGCCGCGCGACAGCGAGATTCCGCTCAACAACCCTTCCGCCACGTTTGATCCGATAACAACTTTGGTATGTCGCGCGCGATACTAAAAGCTGGAGCCGTTTAGCGGTTCTTACCCAGCAATCGACTAAGACGAATCTTTCGGAAGCGCCCGCCAAACAGGTACCAGGTGCTGGTCGCACCAAACAAACCGGCTGCCGATGCGATCCCCAGAATTCCCAGGAGCGGAACGCCGCGGATCGCCCAGGGCTGCTGCGCGAAAGCGATAAACGTTCCAACGATGAACCCGCATGCGGCCAAGCCCAAAAAGGCGATCAACGCCATGCTGCGCAGGGTTGCGTTCATTCGCTCCAATTGTTCGCCACGAACCGTGACTGCGAATTTTCCCCCCTCGAGATCCATCAGGATCTGTGAAAACTGGAGCGGTAAGTCGGTGGCCAGAGTCTGCAGCCGGAGCAGCGTGCGCATCAGCCCACCCTGAAGCTGACCTGGATCGTACCGCTCGGCTAGAAGCTGCTTGGCGTAGGGTAGGGCGATCTCGACAATCTTTAGATCAGGGTAGAGGCTGCGCAGAACGCCCTCGGTCTCCACCGAGGCGCGGGAGAGCAGCGCGTATTCTTTGGGGATTCGGATCTTGTACTTCACCGCCAGATCGAACAGGTCGCGCAGCAGGTTTCGAGTATTGATCCCTCCCAAGGTGCCGCCTCCCGGCAGGTACTGAGTGAGGATCCCCTCGATGTCCGTCTTGAACCCCAGAAGGTCGGCTCGTCCGTCCGGAACGCCCAGCCGGTAAAGCAGACGCGCCACCGAGTCGCTGTCCTTGAGTGCAATCGACAGGACCAGCATCACCAAGGTCTCCTGCATTCTCTTGGTGAGCCGTCCTACCAACCCGAAATCCAACAGGCCGATCACCTCGTCCTCGAGCACCAGAATGTTCCCCGGGTGAGGGTCGCCGTGAAACAGGCCGTCTTCGAACAGCTGCCGAAAAGCGCCCTCCACGATGTGGCGAGCGATCTTCCCGCGGTCGTGCTGGGTGAGATCGATCTGGCTGATTTTCACCCCGCGCAAGTACTCGAGCGTCAAGACTGTCCGGTTGGAGAGATCCTCATAGACCTTGGGAATCCTCAGGAAAGTCCGGTCGCGGTTGTTCTCATAAAAGGCGCGAATGTTGGACGCTTCGTGGAGAAAATCGAGCTCCTCGTGAATTGCGCGATCGAACTCATCGACGATCCCCACCGGCGTGTAGATGCCGGTCTCCTCGACGACCGCCTCCAAAAGCCTCGCCAGGTATCGCAGAACCGACAGATCGGCGCGGATCTGCTCGCTGATTCCGGGGCGCTGCACCTTGACCACCACGTCTTCGCCATCGAGGGTGGTGGCGCGGTGTACCTGAGCGATTGACGCGGCCGCCATCGGCTGAGGCTCGATCGTGCGAAACAGCTCTTCCGGATCGCGCCCAAATGACTCGCGGATCTGGATCCGGACCTCCTCCAAAGAGATCGGCGGCACCTGGTCCTGCAAGGTGGAGAGCTCCTCGATGAACTCGGCGGGCAGCAGGTCAGCGCGAGTGGAGAGGATTTGCCCGAGCTTCACGAAGGTGGGACCGAGATCATTCAATAGCATCCGGAATCGGCGAGCCGTGGAGGCCCGTTGCGCCTCGGCTGACACTTCCACCTTCTCGCTGCGACCGAGCATTCGCCACACGCCGGCGCGCTCCAGCAGGTCGGCAAAGCCGTGCCGAGCGGCAATCACCCCGATTTGGCGCAACCGGTTGAGATCCTGAAATGTCTCTCTGATCACCTGCCTGCCAACTTCTCATGGGCTCCAACGCGGGGCAAACCTTTGCCCACAGGCGTGTCACGCCGTTTGGCTAAAGTCCGCAGGTGTGGGCTTCAAATTCGTTCATGCCGCCGACCTTCACCTCGACTCGCCCTTTCGGGGTGTGGCCACCGACGGGCGGCTGTGGGAGCTTTTTCGCCGCTCGACGCTGAAGGCCTTCTCGCGAATCGTCGATCTGTGCTTGCGCGAACGGGCGGAGTTTCTGGTGATCGCCGGCGATCTGTTCGATTTGAAGGATCGGTCGGTCCGGGCGCGGCTCGCGCTTCGCAAAGAGCTTGCTCGGTTGGACGCTGCAGGCATCGCCACCTTTATCGTGCATGGCAACCACGATCCGCTCTCGGCGGACTCAGGCTTCGTGGGCCTGCCCGCCTCGGTGAAGGTGTTCGGAGCATGCTGGGAAGAAGCGCAGGTCGCGCGCAACGGACAGATTCTTTGCCGGGTCCAAGGGATCTCCTATCCGCACGAGCGAGTGACCGAAGACCTCTCCCGTTTCTTTCACCGGCAGGGACCCGAGTTCACGATCGGCGTCCTTCACGCGAACCTGGGAAGGCACGCGGAGCACGAAAATTACGCGCCCTGCAGCGCCGAAGGCTTGGCCAGCCGCAACTTGGACTACTGGGCTCTCGGACATGTGCACACCCGAGCCGAATACCCGCTGCCCGGAGGCGCAATCGCCGCCTATCCCGGCAACCCGCAAGGCCGCCACATCCGCGAGTTGGGTGAGCGGGGTTGCCTTCTGATCGAAGTGTCGGAGGCTGGCGCGAACCGCCGCTTTTTCGCGGTGGATGCCATTCGCTGGCACCGGCTCGAAGTGGAGCTTTCGTCGGTAACTTCGCTCGAGGGCATCGAGGCGGCGGTTCAAGAGCAGCTCAATGCCTGGTGCGACCGCTCGCATGATGCGCACGTGGTTCGGGTGGAGCTGGTCGGGCGGGGTCCTCTTCAGCCCGAGTTGACTCGACTTGGAGCGGTTGCCTCCCTGGAAGATCATCTCCGGGAGACTCTCGGCGGACGCGAGCCGCCGGTAGTTCTCGAGTCGGTGCGCGATTTGAGTCGGGCCAACCTGGATCTCGAGGCAGTCCATTCTGCAGGCGGGCTGGGAGCCGCGCTAGTCACCGTTGCCAAACTTGCGAAGTCGGACCGCAAGGCCGTCGATGGACTCTGGTCGGACACGGAACTGCATCGGCTCGAGCTCGCCATCCGGCGCGCAGCCTTGCCGTCCCTGCAGGAGGGTGGACCGGGCCTGGTCGACCGCGCGCTCGCTTACGCCTTGGACCTGCTTCAAGAGGATCGTCTTGAAGATTGAACGGCTGCGCATCGATGCGTTCGGTCAATTCCACAGCTTCGAGCGGGAGCTGGGGGCCGGGCTGAACGTCTTTCATGGACCGAATGAGGCCGGCAAGAGCACCTTGCTCGCCTTTATTCGCGCGGTCCTGTTCGGCTTCTCCAAGCGCGGCGAGCCTGCTCGCTACGAGCCGGACCGGGGTACGATCGGCGGAGAGCTTCTGGTCAAAACCGCAGCGGGCGCATTCTGGGTGCGGCGCTCCGGCTCGCGGCGTTCCGAGGGCGAGCTACTGCTGCGAAGCCAGGAGGGCGAGCGGCTGCCGCCATCGCGTTTGAATGAGGCATTGTGCGCCATCTCGCGCGAGCTCTTTTGCCAGGTCTTCGCGTTTGGCCTGCACGAACTGTCCTCGTTCGAAGAGCTGGCGTCGGAGGGCACCGTGTCCCAGGCCCTGTTCGCCGCCGGCATGCTCGGCGCTCGCCGGCTGCCATTCGCCCTCGCCTCGCTCGAGAAGACCTCCAAGGCGTTGTTCGCCTCACGCGGTTCCAAGGCCCAACTGAACAGCCTGTTGGCGGAGCTCTGGGAGGTGCTGCAGCGGATCGCGGCGATTGGCGATCGACCCCGACAGTATTTTGAGCAACGCGCTGAGCTGGATGCCCTCGACGAGCAACTGAGAATCCAGTCGGCCGCCCGGCGTGCCGTTGAACGCGAGCGCGACGTGCTTCGAGAGTTACAAGCGCTGCTTTGCCAATCGGCCGAGTTACGGGTTGAGCAGAACGCGCTTCAGGGGAAGAGCCAGGAGCTGGAATTTGAGCGCAAATCCCTCCAGCGCCTCTGCATCGCGGAGCAAGACGCGGCGCGGTGGCGCTCGTCTTTGGCAAGCTTCGAGGCGCGGGTGGAGCAGTGGCGTACACTAGAAGGAAGGCGGCAATCGCTCGAGGACAAAGAGCGGACGCTTCAGGCCCAGCTCGCCTCGCTCGCTCTTCCGATCGCTTCCACCGATCTCATTCAACGCGAGCCAGAATCTGCCAAGCGGGCGCTGGAGCTGCTTGGCGCGGAGTTGGTGAACGCCATGCAACCAGTGGCTCGAGCTCGCGAGCAGTGCCGTAGCGCGAGCGACGCGCGAGAGGCGTCATCGCAGCAGCTCGAGCGAATCCGGTCCGAAATCGTCGGCCTGCCGGATCTTCCTGCCTCGGAATTGCGCCGCGCACAAACCGCGCTCTCACGCCTCCCGGGACTTCGCGCGCAGGGGGCCGCACTCGATACGGTCCGGCAGGATCGGCACGACGCGCTGGCAACCCTCGAAATAGAACCGCCCTTGCCCAAGGAGCTGTTTCCGTTTGCCTGGGCGCTCATCACAAGTGGCGCGTTCCTGGGGTTGGGGGGCATCGCGGCCCACCTTTCCGGCCCAAGTCTTGGGACGGTCGCTTTGGCCGGCTCTTTGTGCTTCGCCGCCCTCGTGCTCTTCATTCAGCGCCGCGCAAGGCGCGCTTTCGAAGCCGCCACCTCGGATGCCGCAACGAGGCGGTTCGCCCAGGCCGAGAGGCGCTCGAAATTGTTGGCGGAGCTTCGGGACCTTGATCATCAGGGGGCGGATCTCCAGCAACGAGTGGTGGCGACGGCAAAGGAGGCTGGGATCCCTGCCGATGCGGATCACCGTGCGTTGCAGGAGCGGGCCGATGCACTGCTTTCGATGCTCAATGGCATCGACGCGCGGGAGCGGCTCTGTCGCGAGTTGGAGAAGCAACAATCAATGCACGAGCAGCGGTTGCAAGAAGAACGGAGCCGGATCGCCGAGCTCGAGCTCGCGGAACAGCATATGAGCCAACTCCGGGCGAGCCTCAAGTCGATGTTGCAAGCGCAAGGATTGCCCGCGGAGCTCTCCGCGGATGCAGCGTTGCGGCTGTGGGCAGAGTTGAGCGGTATTCGCCAAGCTTTTCTCGATCTGCGAGGGAACCGGTTGGCGTTGGTCACCGAGGAGCAAGCGTGTGGGACGGCGGCCAACTCGGTCCTCGAGGCGTCCGCCGGCGCCGGCCTCACTGCTCAGGAGCCGCTGGGCGCAGCCACCGAGCTGCGCGCTTTGCTCGATCGGGCTGACCAGGCGGCGGCCGATCTTAAGCGGGCCAACCATCTATTGGCTCAGAATGAGGAGCGCGCTTCGCGCCTGACTCGAACCGCCGGGCAGTTCGAACAAAGGATCTCTAAGCTGCGTCGGCAAACGGAGTTGGACTCGGATGCAAATGCAGAGGAACAGCTTCTTGCGGCCTGCGGCCAACGCCTTCGCACCCTCGAGCCGCAGCTATCCGAATTGGAAAATCGGCAGCGAGCGCTCGCCGAGCGCAAGGGCGGCATCGCCAAGGACTTGGAGGCCTGGGAGAAAGATTCCGAGCTGGCCCAGTTGCGCTCCCAAGAAGAATTCCTTCGCGGGCGCATCGTCGACCTTTCCCAAGAATATGTGGTGCAGCGTTTGGCTGCCGGGCTTTTGAAGCAGGCGCGTTGGCGGCATGAACGCGAACAGCAGCCCAAGGTGATTCGAATTGCCTCGCAACTTTTTGCGGAGCTAACCGCCGGTCGATACGCATGCGTCTACACCCAGGCAGACGCTCCGGAGACCCTGTTCGTCGCAGATGCGCAGGGCAGAGAGTGGAGAGCGGAGCAGCTCTCGCGTGGGACACGCGAACAGCTCTATTTGGCGTTTCGCTTGGCGGTGATTCAGGACTTCGGGGAAACGCGTCAAGCGCTGCCGGTGATTCTCGACGACATCCTGGTCAATTTCGATCCCGAGCGGGCACAACATGCGGTGAAAACGCTTGCTCGAATTTCTAAGGTCCACCAGGTGGTGGCCTTTACCTGCCATCCCCAGCTGCGCGACATCTTTCAGAAGCAAGGCGCGCAACTGTTGAGCCTCTCGCAAAAGCCAGTCCCGCTTTTGGAGAGCGCCTAGGTTCGCGGCGGGCGAATCGCGCGCAGATTCAGCCGGCGGTAATCGAGCGTGTAGGGCGGGTTGTCGGCCTTCGCCTTCTCGACCATCCCCGCCACAAACGAAGCCCGCAACGCATCGGGCAAAGGGGCAAGATGATTCCGAAGCACCACCGCAGTGATGAAGTCCGAATATTCCTTCGCGTTCGTGAACGAACTGGGCGCGGCCTTAATCTCGGCCCGGGTATCGACGAAGCCAGCGTCGCGCAACCGCTTCTCGGTGGTTTTCGCGTCCGCGTAGTTCCAGGGCTCCTGCCAGTCCCGGTAATAGGGCGCAAACGGCTCGGAGGCTTTGAACGAAGTGGCTCGCTCGTGAAATGTGGAGAGATTGCCTGCTCCTCCGCACTGCGCGATCAGAAAGCCGCCGGGCCGGAGCGCGGCAAATAGATGCACGAACAGCTGCGCGTGGTCCCTAATCCAATGGAAGGTGGCAGTGCTGAAGATTCCGTCGGCCACTTGTTCCAGCGAGAGTCCTTGTAAATCCGCCTGGAGGAACGAAACGCGATCGCCAAACAGCGGCACCAGATACTGACGCGCCACCTGCAGCATGCTGGAGGATGCGTCGACCGCAATTGCCCTCCCGTGGGGCAGTCGCTCCAACAGCTTGGCGGTGAGCCGACCGGTGCCACATCCCGCGTCGAGAACCGTCTCGTTTCCCTGCAACGAAAGGCGCCCGAGCACCTCCAGACCCCACTCGAACTGCGGATTGGAAACTCGGTGGTACGCCGCGCCATCCCAATCGTTTTTCGTCATCTCTCACCAGTTTAGCGCCCAAGGCATGCGCGCAGTCGGGAAATGAAACAGCCCCGTCCGCGGGCTTGGACGAACGGTGCCGTCAGCTAACGCTGGTATAGCAGCGCGTTTGAGCGCGAGGGCAGCCCGTGCCTTCGCCGTTGATTCCGCCGAGGTTCGCGTGAGACAAGGGCTGGGGATGGGAACGACAGCGGCGAGCTGGGAGAGCGGGCAGAACGCGGACCGGCAGCTGGCGCCCGCCACTCCAATGATGCGCCAGTACCTGGAGATCAAGGCGCTCCATCCGGATACCATCCTCTTCTTTCGCCTGGGCGACTTTTACGAGATGTTCTTCGAGGACGCGGTCAAGGGCTCTGAGCTGTTGCAGATCACCTTGACATCGCGCTCGAAGGGCGATGAGCGGGTCCCGATGTGCGGAGTACCCTACCATTCGGCGCGCCGCTATATCGCCAAGCTGATCGAATCGGGTTTGAAGGTCGCAATCTGCGACCAGATGGAGGAGGCCGGCAACGGCCCAGGAATCGTCAAGCGCGAGGTGACTCGAATCATCACCCCTGGGACGGTGCTGGACGAGGATGCGCTCGAAGCTCGCGTCAATAACTTTCTTGCTTCGATCGTGCCGAGCGGGGGTGCTTTTGGCTCCGCACTGCTGGACCCATCGACAGGAGAATTGATCTCATTCGAATGCGAAAGTCTTTTTGAGCTGAAGGAGCGCCTGGGCCAAGCCGAGCCAAGGGAGCTTTTGGTCTCCGAAGAAGAGCTGCCGCGACCCTGGGTCCAGGAACTGGCTGCTTCCCTGACCCATCGGCCTTCGCTGACCTCGATCGACCGAGGCGCGTTCGACCCTGCGCGCGCGGCAGCGTTTCTCAAGTCGCACTTTCGGGTCGCGTCGCTCGAAGGATTTGGCCTCGGCCAAGCCCCGCGGGCGGTCGCGGCTGCCGGCGGGGCGCTCCGCTACCTCAAGAATACCCAGAAGACCGATGCCCGCCACGTGGATCGGATCCAGTTCAGCCACCGGGAAGACGTGCTGGTGTTGGATGAATCCACCCGCGCCAACCTGGAAATCCTCCGGACCGTACGAGACGGAAGTCGCGCCGGCTCGCTGTTGGGCGTGCTGGACCGCACCGCCACCGGAATGGGCGCCCGAAAGTTCTCCCGCTGGTTGACGGCGCCGCTGAGGTCCATTCCGGAAATCAACGCGCGTTTGGACGCGGTCGAGGAATTATCCACCCATGCCCTTTGGCGTTCAGAAATGATCGAGCTGCTCAAGGGAGTTTTGGACCTCGAACGCCTTTGCGGGCGGTTGTCGCTCGGCTCGGGAAATGCGAGAGACCTCAAAGGGCTGGCCAATTCGCTCGCAGTTTTGCCGAAGCTGGGTCTAGCTCTCGCGCGGTGTGAGAGCCCTCTGATCCGGATGCTGCTCAATCCGCTTACGGCACTGAAGGAGCTCGAGCAGGTCCTCCGCTCCGCTCTGGTCGATGAGCCGCCAATCTCGGTCAAAGAGGGAGGCCTGATTCGCGCAGGCTACAACGCTGAGTTGGATGAGTTGATTCAGCTCACCACGTCCGGAAAGGAGCTCCTACTGCGGATCGAAGCTCGGGAGCGGGAAAGAACCGGGATCGGCTCGCTCAAGGTTCGCTACAATCGGGTGTTCGGTTACTACCTGGAAGTCACCCGCTCCAATCTTCACCTGGTGCCGCAGGATTATATCCGTAAGCAGACCACGGTCGGCGCCGAGCGATACATCACTCCAGAGCTGAAGGAATACGAAGAGAAGGTGCAGTCCGCTGAAGAGCGGCGAAGCGTCCTGGAGTATCGGCTTTTTGAGGAGCTGCGCGAGCGAGTCGTCGGATGCGCCAAGGAGATCCGCGCCGCGGCCGAGGCAGTCGCCACCGCCGACGTGCTGGTCTGTCTGGCGCAATGCGCAGCGGAATACGGATATCAGCGGCCGCTCGTGGATGAATCGTTCGAGATCGACATTTGTGCGGGGAGGCATCCGGTCGTCGAGCGCATGCTCAGCGATGAGCGCTTCGTCCCAAATGATCTCAAGTTGGACCGGGAGGGCACGCAGATCCTGATCATCACCGGTCCAAACATGGCGGGGAAAAGCACTGCAATGAGACAGGTCGCGCTGATCGTCCTGATGGCGCAGGCGGGTTCGTTCGTTCCGGCGAAGAGCGCGCGGATCGGCCTGTGCGACCGGATCTTCACCCGAATCGGCGCGGCCGATAACCTCTCGCGGGGACAATCCACCTTCATGGTGGAAATGACCGAGACGTCGAACATCCTTCACAATGCCACTGCTCGCAGCCTGGTGGTGCTCGATGAAATCGGACGAGGGACATCCACCTTTGATGGTGTCTCGATTGCTTGGGCAGTGGCCGAGCACCTCCATGATCGAATCGGCGCTCGGACGCTATTCGCGACGCACTACCACGAGCTGACGGATCTCGCTCGGGAAAAGCCGCGGGTGAAAAACGCCTCGATTGCGGTGCAGGAGGTCCAGGGAAGGATCATTTTTCTGCGCAAGCTGTTGTCCGGTGGCTCCAGCCGCTCCTACGGGGTGGAGGTGGCGCGATTGGCGGGTTTGCCCCGCGAAGTCGTATCACGGGCCAAGGAAATCCTCCGCAATCTCGAATCGGAGGAGCTGGATGAAGCGGGACGCCCGCGGCTGATCCACCGGCCGCCGCGGGGCGAAAATCCACAGCTCCCGCTTTTCGCCGGAGAATCGACTGAGACGGTGGCTGCCTACCGCGCGTTCGTGGAGGAGCTCTCGAAAATCTCGGTCGAAGCGTTGACTCCACTCGAGGCTCTCAACCTGGTCGCGAAGTGGAAGGGCTCAATCTTCTAACTTTTGCGGCGGCGAAAAACTTGCCCGCGGTTGGATCCCGTGCTCGCATTGCCGCCCTTTCGCGGATGATCCATGCTCAAGCTCTCGGGGCTTCTCGCACTTCTCGCGTTGCCCGTTTCAGCGCTCGGAGGACCCGAAGCCGCAGAGCAGGCGTACCAAGCAGCTCGGGCGCGTTATTACGCGCTCAAGCGCGATACTACCCAGCGTAAGTTCCGACATAATTGGCTGCGGGTGGCGCAAGGCTTCGAGCGAGTCGCGGCCACCCATTCTCAAAGCCACCGGGCGCCGGACGCACTTTTTACCGCGGCCGAGACGCTCCAGGAGCTGAGCAGAATCTCCCTGCTCTCGGAGGACCTCCAGTCCGCGATCCGCGATTACAAAGAGCTATGTCAAGCCTATCCCCATCATCATCTCGCGGACGATGCGGCCCTCTCGCTCGCGAAGATCGAGGTGGATCGATTGGACCGGCCGGAAGCGGCCAAACGAATCTTGCGCCGGGCGATCACGCAAAATCCAAAGGGCGACCGAATTGCTGAAATCAGATCGCTGCTCAAAGCCCTAGATCGCGAATCGTCGGAAAAGAGCCATCGGGGTCGATCCGCTCCGCAGCCAAAAATGGCGGCCATCAATTCCCCACGGCAAGCGCCCGTCGACTGGAAGATAAAGGCTTTTTCCGCAGCGGCGTTGAGTCGGCCCGAACCGTCGGTGCAGCCGAAGCGTCTGCCAATCCGCGGGAGCTCGAGCGCTGAGCTTGAGCCCAAGCCGGCGACCATCACGTTGAAGCTGGACACCGGCGCGGCGAGTGCTGCGGTTGAAACTTCGCCCCCTCCGCGCGACGGAAGTCAGGAACAGAACGCAGCGCCTCGCTCGCAAGTCGTAGAAACGAAGGCTGTCGTCCAGAGGCTTCGCCCCTTGCGCGAGCGCAGCGCCTACACCCTGTCAGAACAACTCGGTCTCAAAGTACGACGCGTGGTGGTGGATGCTGGGCACGGCGGACATGACACCGGCGCGATCGGCCGCGGGGGCACTCGCGAGAAAGACGTCGCGCTCGCGGTCGCCCTACGTCTGCGCGAGGTGCTCGGCCAAGCTGGCCTTGAAGTCATCCTCACCCGCGAGGACGACACTTTCGTTCCCTTGGAAGAGCGGGCGAGGCGCGCCAACGAGGCTAAAGGCGACCTGTTCGTCTCGATCCACTGCAACTCGGCGCCGGGACGAACGCTTCGCGGGATCGAGACCTACAGCCTGAACACGGCCAGCGACCGCTACTCGATCCGGCTGGCGGCGCGGGAGAACGCCTCTTCGGAAAAGCGGATCTCCGATCTCCAGTTTATCCTCGCGGACCTTGCCACCAAGGCCAACACCGAAGAGTCGATTCGACTGGCGGGGCATGTGCACTCAAGCCTGGTGGGACATCTGCGCCAGCGGCACCGGGACATTCACGATCTGGGTACCAAACAGGCGCTGTTTTACGTGCTTCTTGGCGTGAAGATGCCGGCGATCCTCGTCGAAACCTCATTCCTCTCCAATACCGAGGAAGAGAGGCGGCTCTCCTCCAGGTCGTACCAATCGGACGCAGCCGAAGCGATCGCTACCGGCATTCAGGACTTCCTGGGAAATCGACAAAAAGTCGCGAGAGTCGATTAAAAGCCTTTAAAATCTAGGTACTTGGATAGTTTATTGGCCTCCAGGCCAAGAGTACGCCTAGGTGAAGAAGGACATGACAAAATATGCCTAGGTATGGCATATTGCGCCAGCGGTCCGGTCGGTGCTTTCAGCAGTATCGGTGGTGGGGCCTCCTAGTTCCAGTCGAGCAGCGTACGAAACTCATCGGTGAACTAGGGGGCCACATCTTTGCCATCGCGTGGCAATCGAAGTCCTGCCGTGGCATGAATCAACTGCTTTGGCAGACTCCCGGGCCCACGCACAAAGCTTGACGCAGCTTCTTTCCCCTCCGCCGGCACCCTCTCAGACGCATCGCGAAGAGCGCGGTCAATTGCCGCCGTTTCCACCCGGGGATCCGAGAAGCCGGCGACGCCGTGCGCAGGATTACCTGGACTTGGCCGGTGGAAGAATTGCCGAGTTGCACCGCGGAGCCGCTTCCGGACTTTCAGTTTGCAGATTGATCGCCGAGATGAGCGATCGCTTGTTGGTCGGGGTTTGGGGGGAGCTGGTGGCGGAGCTCAATGCGCCGCGCCCTCTCGCCTTGGTCGCACTGGGCGGATATGGCCGCCGAGAGCTCGCCCCTTGCTCCGATCTGGACCTGTTACTGCTCAGGAGCCCGCGCGTGCGCCAGGCCGAAGTCGAGCCGCTGGCTCGCACGTTTTCTACCTTCCTCTGGGACTTGCACCGCGCACCGGGTTGGAGCGTGCGAACGCCCGCGGAATCGGTGAAGGCCGCGGAAGAGGATCACACCGTTCGCACCGCGCTACTCGATTGCCGATTCCTGGCCGGGGATCCGCGCGTCTTTCATTCGTTGTCGGACCACTTGCTGCGAGAGCTGTTGACCCATCGAGCGGCCCAGTTCATCGCCGACAAAGCCCGGGAAGTTCGACTGCGCAGAGAGAAGTACGGCGACTCGGTCTTCGTACTCGAGCCTGATATCAAGCAGAGCGAAGGAGGTCTTAGGGATCTTCAAGCGGCGCTGTGGATCGCCCAGGCGCGATTTCGGGTCCGTGGACTGGGAGAGCTGCTCAAGCAATCGATTCTCCCCGGTTCCGAAGTGCAGCTGTTGCGAGCCGCTCGAGATTTCTTGCTCAGAATTCGCAACGAGCTGCACTACGCGCGGGGACGCAAGGAAGACCGGCTGACGTTCGAATTGCAGGAGCACGCGGCTGCTTTTTTGGGGTATGTGAGTGGACCGCAGGGACTGGGCGTAGAGCAGTTCATGCGTCACTATTACCTCTCGGCCAAGGCGATCCGCCGAGCCGCGGATTCGCTGATCGCCCGCTGCGAAGAGGAGCCCTCCGATCGCGCGCGAACCCGGATGACCCGCCGTCTTGGCGCTTTCAAGGTCTTCGCGGGAAAGCTTACCCTGGAGGGAAGCCCCGATTTGTTTTCGCAGCAACCGGCCACTGTGCTCCAGCTATTTCGGGTCGCTGACGAGGAATCGCTTCCCATCTATGGCTGGGCGCAACAACAGGTGGTGCGCGCGTTGCCGGATTTAGAAAAAGCTCGGGGCGACTTGGCCGTGGTGGACGAGCTCAAGAAACTGCTCGCGCGGCCCGGAACGCGCGGGCAATTTCTTTTCGAGATGCACGAGCTGGGCGCGTTAGGGGCCGTCCTGCCCGAATTTGGCCGGGTGACCGCCCATCACCAGCATGACCTCTACCATGTCTACACCGTCGATGTGCACTCGCTCTTCGCCCTGCGCCGCCTCTACGCGCTTCGCGCCGGAGACTTGGTCGAAAAAGAGCCGGAGCTGTCCCGGCTGATGAGAGACCTCGAGGATCCGCTGCCGCTCTACCTCGGGATGCTGTTTCACGATGCTGGCAAGGGACTGGGCGGAAACCATTCAATCCGAGGACGAGAGCTGATGTCCCAGGTCGCAGACCGCCTTAATCTTTCGCCCAGACAGCGTGAGCTGGCCGAGTTCTTGGTTCTGGAGCACCTGTCGATGAGTCGAACCGCTCAGCGCAGAGACTTGTCGGATCCGAAATTGATCTCGGACTTCGCAGCGATGGTGGGCAATCCCGAGAAGCTGACCTGTCTGTATCTTTTGACGTACGCGGACATCAGCTCAGTTGGACCGGAGATGTGGAATGAGTGGAAAGCCAGTCTCTTGAGCCAGCTTTATGAAAAAACGCGGACCGTGCTCTTGAAGGGCTCTGATCAGGGTAGCGCGGACGCTTGCGGTATCGAACGGACCTTCATGACGCACTGGACGCGAGCCTTTGGAGAGGCGCGAGCCCGGGCGCTTCGCGACTCAATGCCGGCTCGATACTTCAGCTGGGCGGATCCAAACTCGGCGAACCTCCACGCCCGGATGTTGGCGCGCGCGCGCCGGATGCAACTCGTCACCGCCATTCGTCATCGGCGCGAGGCCGGCTTTACCGAGCTGACCCTGTGCACGCGGGATCAACCGGGACTTTTGGCAGCTCTCACTGGGGTGCTCTCTGCGCATGGCCTGGACATACTCAGAGCGCGGATCACCTCCACGCCTGACGGCTGGGTGTTGGACGTGTTCGACGTCTGGGCGCCCCAGGGGCGGCTGGTCGAACACTCGAGGTGGCGGGCAGCCCGAGCGGATCTGGTCGCGGTTCTCGCCGGGGCCCAGTCGGTTCAGGAGGTACTGTCGCGCCGCAGGGCAAACCCTTTATTCCTGCGCCGCCTTCCACCGGTGGAGACCAGGGTTTCGCTCGACAACCGCGTCTCGCAGAACTTCAGCGTCGTGGATGTTCGTGCGCAGGACCGGGTCGGCTTACTGCACTGCATTGCCTCGTTCCTGGCGGCGCAGCATTTGGAAATCGCGTTCGCCAGCATCGCGACCGAAGCGCACTGCGCTCTCGACTCTTTCTACGTGACGTTCAATGGACGGAAGGTCACCGAACCCGCACAAGTTGAGACGGTTTCTGCGGGGTTGCGAGCCGCCATCGAGGCTCTGGAGCTTCATGGTCGAACGCACGCAGGGCTGGCAAGCAAACAGCCCCCTTCGTGAATAAAGGTTGTCGGTCCGTTGTTTCGCCTTTACATATCAGCCAGAGAATCAAGACCTTACTCGCTCGCTTGCAGTCGTCGCCTCAGACGGCTGGAGGGGTACGGAGCGACCTTGCATCAGGGCGTCTCCGTCCCAACCTTCGGGTAGGAGCAGGCTAGGCGGGGAAGGTAGCGCAGGATCGGATGGAGGAAGAAAATGGCGGAGAAGGAGAACAAAGGAAGCATGACGGTAGCCGAAGCCGGCCGCAAAGGCGGCGAGACCGTCCGCAACGAGCGTGGTCGCGAGTTCTACGAAACGATCGGCCGCAAGGGCGGAGCGACCGTTAAGGCCGAACGGGGCCGTGCTTTTTACGAGGAGATTGGGCGCAAAGGCGGCGAGACCGTCAAGGCCGAACGTGGCGCCAAGTTCTACGAGGAGATCGGCAAGAAGGGCGGAGACCGCGTCAAGGCGACTCGAGGGCCTCATTTCTATGAGGAGATCGGGCGCAAGGGCGGACAGAAGGTCAAAAAGCTGATCGAAGAAGGTAAGCGCGCCGCAAAGGAGGCGATGCAAAAGAACGCCGCGCCGAAGGAATCCGACCGGACCGAAGGACCGGTGGTGGAAGACAGCAACATCGCACGCTAAGAGCGACAGTTTCGCGTTAGATGGCGGCGGTTGCCCCGATTGTTCCGGTGGATCCGCAGCACCCGGCCCCTCGAAGCATCGATCGGGCCGTAGCCGCGCTTCGAGAGGGCGGGCTGATCGCATATCCGACGGACACGTACTACGGGATCGGTTGCGATCTTTTTCAAAAGAAGGCGATCGGTCGTCTTTTCTCGCTCAAGGGCCCAAATCGAAAACGCCCTCTCACTCTGATTTGCCCGGACCTCTCGGATGTCGCCAAGTACGCCCGGGTGAGCAACTTCGCCTACCGCACGATGCGGCATCTCACGCCAGGGCCATTCACTTTCGTACTTGAAGCGACCCGGCTCGTGCCCGAGGTGATGACGACGCGCCAAAAGCAAGTGGGGATCCGAGTTCCCCAATGCCCGGTCGCGCTTGCCCTCGCCAGGGAGCTGGGCCATCCGCTTGCGAACACCTCGGCTACGGGTGCAGACGACAGCCCGCTGATTGACGGGAAGGACATCAAGGCGGTCCTGGGCCAAGGACTGTCGCTGATCCTCGATGGAGGCACCCAAATCAGCGAACCCTCTACCATCGTTTCGCTGCTGGGCGATCAGGTCGAAATCTTGCGCCTGGGAAAAGGGCACTTTCCAGTCAATTCGGCGCTTGCCTGAGGCGTGGAATAATTGCGCCTCGAACCGCTTCCGCTAGCCTCCGAGGGGAGTGGAGCCGCTGCTCGATGCTTTTATCGCCTACTTGCGCGCCGAGCGTGGACTGTCGGCCAAGACCGTGGACGCATATGCTCACGATCTGAGCGGGTATTTCTCCTCGTTGGGGCGGATGGAGATCAAAACCCCGCTTCAGATCACCCCCGCTCATGTGGAGCGACACCTCGCGGAGCTCGATCGGCGCGGCCTCTCCAAGCGCAGCCAAGCGCGCCACCTGTCGACCTTGCGCAACTTCCACCGATTTTTGGTGGCGGAAAGGATCTCTGCGAAAGATCCCACGGAGGATTTGGAGAGGCCGAAGGTAGTGCCTCGCCTTCCAGTCTTTCTCACCCTTCCAGAGGTGGAGGCACTCTTGGCGGCGCCAGATGTAAACCGCATCCAAGGCCTGCGTGATCAGGCGATGCTGGGCCTGCTCTACGCTACGGGCTTGCGCGTTAGCGAGCTCACCCGATTGTCGATTAACGACGTAAATCTTAGGTCGGGCTATCTGCTCGCCACCGGAAAGGGCCGAAAACAGCGGCTGGTGCCGGTGGCCGAACGCGCCTCCAAAATAGTCCAGCAATACCTCGAGCGGGCCCGTCCGGCATTGGTCGGAAAACGGGCGAGCACCGCACTGTTTGTCGGCCGAAGAGCGAGGCCGTTGAGCCGGCAGGGCTTTTGGAAGCTGCTCAAGCGTTACGCGCTGAAAGCGGGGATCCGCAGGGCGATCTCGCCCCATAAGCTGCGGCACTCGTTTGCGACGCATCTTCTCGAGGGAGGCGCAGACCTGCGCAGCGTGCAGGAGATGCTGGGGCACGCTGACCTCTCCACTACCCAGATCTACACCCACGTCAATCGGGACCGTTTGCGCTCGATTTACGACCGCTATCACCCGCGCAGCTGACCAGCCGACCTGCTAATCTGCGCCGCCCTCGGAGGAGAGGACTTATGAAATTCTCAAGCGGGCTGATGGTAATGGCGCTGGTTTTTGCTGCAGGTCCGGCGGAGAGCGAGGCTCCGGCTCAGGCAAAAGCGGCGAGGGCTACGGGGCCTGTTCCCGAACCCGCCGCGGGTGATCTCCGCGAGCTGCCCCTATCAACCGAGCCGTGGGGTGCGGACGTATTTCATGAGCGGCGCCGCCGCTTGATGTCCCAGATGAAGGGCGGCGTGGCACTGGTGCTCTCGGCCAATCGAACCGACAACATCGGAGGACTGCGACAGGACGCCGATTTTCTCTACCTCACCGGGCTGGCCGAAGAATCGGAGGCCGCGCTGCTGCTCGCGCCCCAAGAGCCGCAACCGGAAGTGCTCTTTTTAGCGCCCCTCAATCCGGAGCGGGAGCGCTGGATTGGGTTTCGCGCCGCGCTTCCCAACCGCGCCGTGGAGCTGCGCACCGGCTTCGCGAAGGTTCAGCGCACCAACGTGATGGGCGCAGTCTTCGCCGACATCGCCCGTCGGCAAAAGGAGATGCAGTTTTTTGGCCCAGTGGTCGGCTACGACGCGCCGATGCCCAAAGTGCTGGAGATTTACACCAAGACCAAGGAGCGGGCGGTCGGTTCGAAAATTCAAGACGCGGTGGGAATGCTGGCGCGGATGCGATCGATCAAGGAGCCACGCGAACTCGAAAAAATGGCGCGTGCGAGCGAAATCACCGTCGATGGGCATTTGGAAGCGATCCGTCGGGTCAAGCCCGGAATGCGGGAATGGGAGCTCAAACAAATTTTGGAGGACGCGTTCCGCAAAGCCGATGGACGGCAGCTCGCCTACGAGCCGATCCTCGGAGCGGGACCTGATGGCTGCTTGCTCCACTACCCCGGAGGCGACCGGGTAATCCAGGATGGAGAGCTGGTACTGATCGACGCGGCCGCGGAATTTGATCACTACGCCTCGGACGTGACGCGGACCTTTCCCGCGAATGGCAAATTCACCGCCGAGCAGCGGCGCATCTATGACGTGGTATTGCGAGCGCAGCGGGCGGCGCTAAAGAAGGTTCGCCCTGGAGTCACTTGGGATGAGTTACAGGAAACGGCCTCGAAGGTGATCGCGGACGCGGGTTACTACAATTACTTCATCCACCGCCTTGGCCACTTCGTCGGACTGGAGGTACACGACGCCGGGGTTTACGCCGAGCCCTTGCGTGAGAACATGGTGATTACGCTCGAGCCGGGCATCTACATCCCCGAGAAGAGGCTGGGGATTCGGATCGAGGATGTAGTGGTAGTGACCAAAGATGGGGCCAAGGTCCTCAGCGATCGGCTCCCGCGCGAGCCGGACCAGATCGAAAAGTTGATGGAGAAGCCTAAGTCCTAGCCATGCGCATCCTCTCGGGAGTCCAGTCTTCGGGTAATTTGCACCTGGGCAACTACTACGGCGCAATCCGCCAGTTCGTCGAGCTTCAGCATGAAGGCGAGAGCCTCTACTTCATCGCCGATCTGCATGCGATGACCACCGTTCGCGAACCCGAGATCTTGCGAGCCTCGGTGCTCGAGACAGCGCTCGCGTTTCTCTCGCTTGGCCTCGATCCCGCCAGGGCAATCCTTTTTCGCCAGAGCGACATTCCGGAGATACCCGAGCTGTACTGGATTTTGGGCACGGTGGTACCGCTCTCTCATTTAGAGCGGGCCACTAGCTTCAAGGACAAAGTCGCCCGCGGGATCACCTCCGATTTTGGCCTGTTCGCCTATCCGGTGCTGATGGCCGCGGACATCTTGCTATACGGCTCGGACCTCGTGCCGGTCGGCCGAGACCAGAACCAGCACGTTGAGTTTGCGCGGGACTGGGCCACCAAGTTCAACGTCGCCTTTGTACCGGGATATGATCCCGCGGATCCGCAGGGGAGCGCCGGCCATCCGCCCGGAATTCTCAAGCTGCCACAGGCGCGAATCCAGGAATCCACCGCCGTGGTGCCCGGGATCGATGGGCAGAAGATGTCCAAGTCCTACGGGAATGCGATCGATCTCTTCGCCAGCGATGCGGAGATCAAAAAGCGGATCATGAGCATCAAGACCGACTCGACTCCGGTGGACGTACCCAAGCCCACCGAGAACAGCGCGCTCTATCAGCTGCTCAAGCTGCTGGCGCCAGAGGGCGAGTTTGTTCAGATTGATCGGAGCTGGAAACAGGGCGGGACGGGGTACGGCGATTACAAGAAGCGCCTCCTGGATCTCTTTCACGCGCAGTTCGACCCGGCGCGAAAGAAGCACCAGCAGCTGCTCGAGGACCAGGCAGAAGTGGAGCGTGTCCTGAGCTGGGGTGCGAAGCGCGCTCGCCAGATCGCTGCGCCGATCATTGAAGAAGTCCGACGGGCCACGGGATTGCGTCGTTGAGCCGTCCACCTCGATCGTTGGGTGAGAGGCGCCGGAGTGGGCGACCGTCAGCGCGATCGGATAAAGAAGTCGATATTACGAGCGAGCAAGCAACAGGCGAGCTGGAGTTTCCGCAAACCGCGGGAGACGCTTTTCGGCTTGCGCTGCCCAATTTCGAGGGTCCGCTCGATTTGCTGCTTCACCTGATCCGCGAGCATCGACTCGATATCTTCGACATTCCAATTGCGCTGATTACCGAAAAGTACCTCGAATACCTGGCCCGAATGCGCGAGATCAATCTCGACATCGCCGGCGAATTTCTGGTGATGGCCTCGAGCTTGGCGCACATCAAAAGCCGGCTGCTATTGCCGCGACCGCAGATCCAGTCCGATCTGGAACCTGAAGAGCAGAGCGATCCACGGGCAGAATTGGTTCGGCGCCTGCTCGAGTATCAAAAGTACCGTCAGGCGGCTGAAACGCTGTCCGCGCGGCCGCTGTTGGACCGAGACGTGTTCGCCCGTCGTGCGTCGAGCTCCGCGAACGCGCTCGAAGATGGTGAGCTCCCCTTACTGGAGGTGAGCATCTATCGGTTGATCGAGGCGCTGGACTTTGCGATTCGAAATGCAACTCCGGAAGTCCAGCATGAAATTACCCGGGACCGAATCAGCATCTCCGATGCGATCCACGCGCTCGCGGAGCGGCTGCAAGCAGGACAAAGCGTGCCTTTCACGGCACTCTTCGAAACTCCACGCCACCGCCATCAGATCATCGCTACCTTTTTGGCCGTCTTGGAAATGTGCCGCCTTCGCTTGATCCGGATCTTTCAAGAATCTGCGACCAGTGAGATCTTGGTCACCCCGTTGGGTGATGCCCTCTCGGGTGGCGTACAAACAGAGGTTGACCCCAATGACTACCGGTAGCAATGGCAAACCGCGTCCGCCTCAGCCCCCCTCCTTCACGGAGGCGGAGCTGGAGCAGGCCGCTTCTGCCCCCGCGGACGAGATCGACGCCGAGGAAGTTGAGCCCGCCGAGATTGAGGATCGGGCCGAAGAGGCCGAGACTCCGATCGAGAAGCTCGCCCAACGAAGCCGACAGTTGCCGCCGGAGCAGGTTAAGCGAATCGTGCTGAGCCTTCTATTCGTGTCGGACAAACCGGTGGCCCTCGATCAGCTCCACCAGGCCACCGGAATCGATCGGAAGAACCTGAAGCAGGCGCTCGACGCGCTCACCGTCGAATACCAGCAGGACGTCAGCGGACTCGTGCTGCAGGAGGTCGCCGGTGGGTTTCAGCTTCGGACCAACCCCGAAAATTCTGAGTACGTGCGCCGCCTTCTGCAGGCCAAGCCGCAGCGCCTGACACGCGCGGCGGTTGAAACCCTTTCGATCATCGCCTATCGGCAGCCGGTTACCCGCGCGGAAGTCGAGGACATCCGCGGAGTGGACTCTGCCGCGGTGATCAAGGCACTTCTCGATCGCAGGCTGGTGAGAATTCTCGGAAAGAAAGAAGAGATCGGAAGACCCCTTCTCTATGGTACCACCCGCGAATTTCTGGAGTTCTTTGGTCTTAAGGATTTGGCCTCGCTGCCGACCCTGCGCGAGTTTCAGGAGCTAAGCAAAGAGCATCAGGAGATCGTCGAGAAGGAAGCGCCGGGCGCGCGCGAGCAACCGACGCTCGCCGAATTGGCCGATCCACAGTTCGAGCAGCGGCTCGAGGCCAGCGGGCTGGATGCGGAGGGCGCTCTCGCCGAGCTGGAAAAGGCGATCGCCACCGCGGACCAGCGCGCTCAGCATGCCGCGGAGGTCCTAGCGCCCAGCGCTCCGCCGGATGGGGAGCCTGAAAAGCCGAGCTAGGTGTCCGAGCGTCTGCAGAAATTTCTTGCGCGTGCCGGAGTTGCCTCGCGCCGCGAAGCCGAGAAGCTGATCGCTTCCGGCCGAATCGCGGTCAACAATCGAACGGTGACTGCCTTGGGCAGCAAGGTTGACGCGGATCGGGATCTTGTCACTTTTGACGGTCAGTTGGTCAACGCTCCCTCCGAGCTCTCCTATTTCATCCTCTACAAGCCATCAGGGGTGGTGACCACCTTGGAAGATCCGCAGCAGCGACTGACAATCGCCGATCTGGTGCGCGGGGTGAACGTGCGGGTCTTTCCAGTGGGGCGGCTGGACTACGATGCGGAAGGCGCCCTGCTGCTCACCAACGATGGCGCGCTCGCTCACCGCCTGACCCATCCTCGTTTCGCCGTGCCTCGCCTCTACTTGGCGAAGGTCAGGGGCGTTCCCTCGACGGAGGCGATCGCCAGATTGCGAGCCGGGATTCGGCTCGAGGACGGAATTGCCGCGGCCAAAAGCGCCGAGCTGTACCAGCGCGCTGAAAAGAACTGCTGGATCACGATCGTGGTGTCGGAGGGGCGGCCTCACCTGATCAAACGGCTGTGTGCCGCGATCGGCCATCCGGTGCAGCGGCTTTTTCGCCCAAGCCACGCCGGGATCAGCGCGGCGGGCTTGCGTCCGGGCGATTGGAGGCGGTTGAGCAAACAAGAAGTCAGCGCCTTGCGCAAAGTAGCCGCCGGCGCGGTTCCACCGACCACGGTTTGGCTGCCGCCCAGGCGGCATCGTCGCGCGTCCACCTCTGATAAAGAGGAAGGATGACGGTGAACCGCCGGTTGGGCCTTCGCGTCGGTTGCGGCACAAGCAGATGGCGGTCTGCGCTGCTGGCCGCGGCGCTGTCCCTGGCTTGCGACAAGAGTCGCGAAACGCTCCTCGCCGGCCTTCAAAGCCCCCGTCCGTCCGATCGGGTCTGGGCCCTGAAGAAACTGAGCGAGCAGGGTAGGGCCGAGGACGTGGTGCTGTTTCTGCGCGCGGCGAGGGATCCCGCCGCCGCGGTCAGGGCGGTCGCGGCGGAGAGCCTGGGCGTCACCGGGGAACCGCAGGTCGTCGATGCGCTCTCGGACCTCTTGCTCGATTCGGACGAAGCGGTACAGGGAAAAGCGGCGATGGCGCTGGGCGAGTTGCGAACTGAAAAGGCAAAGGCGTACCTGCTGGCTCAGTTTGGCCGCCGGGGGCGCTCCACGCGCCATGCAATTGTCCAGGCTCTGCGGATTGCGGGAGTGAACGAGCCTTTGGCCTTGGCAGTTGCGGCGGAATCGAAAGCTTTGTGGGAGCACAACCTGCGGATGAGCGTCGAGGGCTCGTTGGCAGAGCGACCGGTTGCCGCGGAAGAACTCGGGAAAAGCGGCCGATCCGAGGCGGTGGACCATCTTGAGCGCTTAACGATCGCCACCCAGGTCGCGCTTGCCGCGGCGGCGGCACGCGGTCTGGGCGAGGCGGGGGATCGACAAGCGGTCGCCGCCTTAACGGCGCTGCTGCAAGAAAATAGCCCGGAGCTCCGAGAAGCGGCTTGTGAGGCGCTCGGCAAGCTGCAGGCGGTTGAGGCTCTTCTTCAGCTGGAGCAGGTTTCAATTGAACAGAGCGCGGCGAGCCCCGCCGCTACCGGCGCACTGCTTGCGCTGCCTCCCAGCGCGCAGACGGATCGCGCGCTGTGCGAGGTGACGCTCGCTGGATCGCGGGCTGACGTAGCTGCGACAGGGCGAGAGATGCGAAGGCGGGGCGGATGTCCATTGGAGCCAATCCTGGCGGCCTTGGGGCAGCGACCCCGAGCCAGCAAAGGCGAGCGGGTTACGCTGAGCGCGGCCCTGGTGGCGGTGGAAGCTCTGGGGCCGACCGCCCGAAAAACCCTTCCGGGGGTCCTGCTCTCGCTGCGAGATCCGCGGTTCGCTATTCGTTCATACGCGCTGGCCGCATTGGCTGAGATTGCGGATCCGTCCGCCAGGACGGAGTTGGAGGGCTCCTACGAAGAAGAGTCGCGAAGAGTCGATGAGCTTCGCGTCGACTGGATTCCAGGTCCCCTGCCCAAATCCTACTCGCCCGGATTTGAGTCGCCGACTCAAAACCCACCTTCGAAGGCCGACAAGCTTCTCAAAGCGATCGCGGATCGCTCTTCCGATCTCGAAGACACTGCACCCGCCGAGTTGGTAGAGGATGTACCACTCGAGCAGTTGCAGCTCTTGGCCAACGCGCTGCGGGCGCTAGGCGCCCTCGGCGTTTCCAATCTGCAGACCAGGGTTGCCGATCGGACCCGCGATCCGAGCCCAATCGTACGCGTCGGAGCGTACGCGGGGCTGGCACTGCTCGGTCCGCAGGCACAGCGTCTCGCCGCGAGCGGCCTTGACGATCACGATGCTTCGGTTCGCTCCCTGGTGACGCAGGCGCTGGCTGCCCAGGAGGAGGGTCAGCGGATCCTGGTCGAGCGTCTCGAGTCGCCGAACGCGGACACGCTGTTGCATCTGGAAGCGCTATCCCGCGTCAAATTGCGGGTGAGCCCGATTCAGCCGCTTCGCAACCTGATCCCCCGGGGCGGCGCCGAGGCTGCTCTCGCCGCGTCAATCTTGGGCAAGCTGGGCGACCCCGAAGCGGCGCAAATGCTGATCGCCCGGCTCGAATCTAGAGGGAATGACGGCCGCAAGGAGGCGCTTCTGGCCCTGGCGCACGTGGGAGACCAAAAGGCGGCGGATGTGGTGGCGAGGGACCTCTATCATGACAGCGCCGACATCCGTGCCGCGGCGGCGCAAACGCTTGCCGAGATCGGAGGTCCAGCGCAGCTGGAGTCCCTCCGGGCACTCAAGGGAGACTATTATCGTCGGGTACGGGAGGCCGCCGAGCTGGCAATCTCGAAGATCAGCGCCGCTCCGAAGACCGACAAGACACATGGAACTCAATGAGCTGAGGGCCAAAGCCGTCGAAGCTTTCTTGAAGGGAAAGTTCGCCAAGGCGGCCAAGCTTTACACCGACTATTGCAAGGCAGATCCCCATAACCTCCAGGCTCGATTGCGGATGGGCGATGCATGGGAGAAGAGCGGAAACCGTGAAAAGGCGATCGAAGCCTACCGGTCCGCGGCCGAGGAATTCGCGCGCGACGGTTTTCTGCCGCGAGCGATTGCGGCCAGCAAGCTGGTGCTTGAGCTGGACCCGAACCACGAGGCAATGCAACGGCTGCTCGCTGACCTCTATGGCCGCAGGGACAAGGAGCCGGAAGCCCCCCTACCGCGGCAGAAGCCGACCGAGGAGGTCGGCTCCGGTGTTCCTGAGCATGTTGGCTACCTCACCCGATTCAACGAGGTGGCGCTGCCGGATCCTGACGCCGATCCCGAACAGGGCACGTCGACCAAAGGCCCGGCGGCTGCGCCTTCCCTGCCCGCCGCGGCGGGCGCGAACAGTTCTGGTGCAAAGCCCGCCATCGCCGATCCGGCTCCGGCCTTGGCGCCCACCTCCAAATCGGAAAAGGTGGCGCCGCGCGAACCAACCGACGAGGGATTTACCGAGCTCGAGGTGGACCTGTCGCTCGAGCTGCCACCGGATCTGCAAATAGGAAAGAGCGAAGCGGCGCCCAGCTCGCTGCTCCAAGCCGTGGAGAGCACAGCGGCTTCCAGCCTCTACGCCGCGACCAAAGCCGGCCGTCCTCGCGACGGGCAGACGCCCAAGCCACTGGATCCGGTGGTGACACGAGTTCGCGAGAAGCTCCCCAAGATTCCACTTTTCTCGGATCTGGATCCAGCTCCGTTTCGGGAGCTGATTGAGCGCTGCCAGCTACGCGCCCTGAAAGCCGGCGACCGGGTTTTCAAGCAAGGCAGCGCAGGGGACTCGTTCTTTGTGATTTGCGGCGGGGCGGTTCGGGTTCTTCGGGATGAGCCAGAGCGGCCTCAAGAGCTAGCCATGCTCCACGAGGGATCATTCTTCGGCGAAATGGCGATTTTGTCGGATGCGCCTCGCACCGCCACGGTTGAAAGCACCTCGGATGACACCCTCTTGCTCGAGATCTCCGCCTCCCTCCTCAACGACCTCTCCGCGCGCTATCCTCAGATGGCCCTCGCCTTGAAGCGATTCTGTCGGCAACGGCTTTTGGCGAATGTGATGAGCACCTCGGCGTTGTTTCGGCCGTTCACCAAGCAGGAGCGAAAAAAACTGATCGAGTTGTTCCGCGCGCGCGAGGTGCCCAAAGGAACGGTGATCCTCAAGGCGGGCGAAGTGAGCGATGGCCTCTACGTCGTGCTTTCGGGAGAGGTGGAGGCGAAAAACGGCGGGGAGCTTTTGGCACGACTTCGCGAGGGCGAGCTGTTCGGCGAAATGTCTCTGCTGACCCGATCTCCGGCAGTAGCGAGCGTAACGGCCGTCCGACGTACCTCGCTGCTGCGCCTACCTAGGGAAGACTTCAACACCGTGATGATGACCCACCCTCAGGTGCTCGAGCTGGTCGCCGAGCTAGCGGACAAACGCCAACGGCAGGCGGAGCAGCTGAAAACGGTGGAGACGATCTCAATCGACGAAGAGACGATGCTGGTCTAGCTCACTGAGACAGGTGCTTGTGAGCGGCCTCCTGGGCCGAGGGAGCAGGGTCCAGCGCTTTGGCCTGCGCCTTTTCCTCGCTGGTCAGCTGCTTGACCCGAAAATTCTTCCAAGACGCTCGTCCGCCTTCGATCGTGAGCACGGCAGCCATTCCGTAACTCTTGTTGCCGTCATTCATCTCCCATCGCATGCTGTCAGCCGGCCCGGGGTTGAGAAAAAGAGTCTTGGCTGGCGTGGAGGGCGGGATCACCGTGGTCCCGGGTAGGTCAGTCGCCCGCGCCCCCGCCTCCTTGATGTTTGAAAAAGCACCAAACGCAATGTTGCCTTCGCGGATCGCCCGGTTGATTTCCGGATCCCCGACATTTCCACCCGAGATTGCGTAATCCAACGCTTGACTACCCTCGCCGCGAGGCGGCCCATGCGAGATCAGCATCACCGGCGCGGTCGAAGCTTTGGCGAGCTGAACCAGCTCGTCTACGGTGCTCTTGTAATAGCGGCAACCGCTCGCGCAGTTGATGTAGTTAGGGTCATGATAGCCGGGCAGCGAAATCAAGGTTGCTTCCCGAAACTCGACCGCGCGGATCTGATTCAGATTGACGATGTTCGAGAGCTCCTTCTGGGCCGCGGCTACGCCTTGGTTGAAGTCCGCGCGGCACTCGCGATTGCCAATCACCACCAAAACCGGAAGCTGGGACCGCGCGAGCACCTTGAGAACTCTCGCGATTCCGTCGCTGACTTCCCCGACGTCGCCGGTGACGACAATCGCATTGGCCTTCTCTTCGGCGAAAAATGCCAGGTACTTTCGCAGCGCGAGCATGTTTCTGCCGGAATCCTCGTTGATCGGGCCCAAGATGCCGAGGGTCAGACGGTGGTGAGGCTCGGGGTCGAGGAACGTGAGCTTGTAGCCAGCGAGGGATGCGCGTCGCGAGCCGACCTTGATGTCCTTTGGAGCCGCCGGCTTCAGCCCAGCAGCACACTCGGGATGCGCGCGAGGTGCGCCGCTAGACGGCGCCGAGCTCGTCGATGGAGCCCCTAGAACCTTCGCCCCCCAAACAAGCGCGACCGCAACCGCAGCGGCAGCTCCCACGCAAACCTTGCGGCGCGTATCATCCATCCAGGCAGGATTTAAGCACCGCGATAGCCTTTTGGGGTAAATCAGATGCCGCTTTGGGGTATGACACGATTTAGGATGCCTCGGCCCAGAGTTCCCACTCGGTGTGTCGCCGTCGCTGATTGTGTGCACCTGGCGCCTTCTCTCTCGGACCGGGATCACCTCGATGGGTGAACCGGACAGCAGCCCGGAACCGGTTCGGCTCGATGGGAGCGAAGGGGAAGGCGGCGGTCAGATGTTGCGCTCCGCGCTATCGGCTTCGCTGATCACCGGGCGTCCCTTTCGTCTTTCACACATCCGAGCCAACCGGGATCCTCCCGGTTTGAGGCCGCAGCACCTCGCCTGCGTGCGAGGAGCCGAAGCAATCAGTCACTCGAGATCGGAGGGGGCGCAGGTCGGAAGCTCCGAATTGGCCTTCTTTCCCGGGCGGGTGAGCGCGGGAAGCTACGTCTTCGAGATTGGAACTGCAGGAAGCGCTCCGTTGCTGTTTCAGAGCCTTTATTTTCCCCTCGCGTTGGCGGGTAACAGCGAGCTCACGTTGCGGGGCGGAACCCACGTCCGCCACAGCCCCAGCTTTCACTATCTGGCTTGGATCTGGCTTCCCGCGATGCGGATGTTCGGCCTTGGCGGCGAGGTCCACCTGCGCCGCGCCGGGTTTTACCCGGAAGGGGCGGGGGAGTTTCGGGCGGTGATTGTGCCCAAGGTGGATCCTCCAAGCACCCTGCATTGGCCGGCGCGCGGCACCCTGCGCGAGATGGAGGTAACCTCGTTCATCGGATCGCTGCCGTTCGAGATTGCCGAACGTCAGACCCAAGCGGCGGTCGCCGCCCTCCGCGAGATCGGCATCTATTGCATCGCCGAAAATCTTCCGTTACCGGCCGCACCTTCTGCCGGCACCGTGGTGTTCATCCGAGCCCAATTCGAGAACACTACCGCCGGATTCACTGCGCTGGGCGAGCGCGGAAAGCCAGCCGAAGAGGTGGGCCAGGAGGCGGCGAAGCAGGTGGCCGAGTTCATGGAGAGTGGAGGTGCGGTCGATGAGCATCTGGGCGACCAGTTGCTGGTTCCGGCATGTCTGCTCGCAGCGGGCCGATTGGGAGCCGTTCACCCGGGCACTACGGAATTCACTCCCGCCAAGATCACTTCCCACCTGACAACCAATGCTTCCGTGCTCCAAAAGTTTCTTCCAGTCAGAGTGGAAGTCAGCCAATCGGGGCGGGTTCAGATCGCGCCGTCGGCCGCGGTTAAGCAGGAGTGAGACCAATCCACGATGCGCGTTCTGCTGGCGTTGATTTACAATGGACTTTTGGCGGTCAAGGGTCTGCTCGCCCTTCCGCTGCGCTTGATCCGACTGCGCCGGCGTCCGCAGTTCGTTCGCTATTCGTTGCAGGGTGATCCGCCGTACCTCTATCAGCGTCGCCGACGGCAGCTGTTTCGGCGCAAGGGTTCCCCGTCCGACGTCCGCTCGCTCGAGGAGCTGCGGGCACAATTCAAGCAGCTGATCTCCGACCCGGATGTGCGCGGAGTCGTGGTGGTGATCGAACGGCTGCGCGCGTCCGCGGCGAAACGCGAAGCGGTGGCTGATCTGTTTCGCCAAATGCGAAGCGCGGGAAAGCTGGTGGTCGGCTACGCGGTCCACCTGACCAATGGCGAGTACGAGCTGTTGTGCTCCGCCGATCGGATCGTGCTCTTTTCGTCAGGCCGGCTCGAGCTGACCGGCTTCATGGCCGAAGCGACGGCATTGGGCCTTGCCCTGCAGCGAGCTGGGATTGCCGCTCATTTCGTACGGCGAGGCCAATACAAGACGGCGCCCGAGCTGTTTACCCTCCCTGCGGTCTCCGAGGTTCAGCGGGAAACGCTGGAGCGGGTCCTCGACGATCGCTTTGCCGTCCTGGTCTCCGCGATCGCCCAGGGCAGGCAGCTGACCGAAGCCCAGGTGCGCGCCAAGGTAGACCGCGGCCCCTATACCGCGAAGCGAGCTTTGAGCGAGGGGTTGTGCGACGCCCTTCTCAGCGAAGAAGAGCTGCCCGACTACCTTCGAAGCTTGAGGTCCACGCCGAATGGCTCGTCCCCGCGCGAGCCAGCGATTGCTCCCTTTACCGCTTACGTCCGCAGCAAACCGTTCGGGGGGCTCTCGTGGAAACCGATCAAACGGCAGCCGAGGGTCGCCTGGGTTCCGCTCCACGGGCTGATCGTGGCGGGAGAGATGAGCGGCAGTCCGGTGGGACTTGGGGTGGCTGGATCCAAAACGATTGGAAAAGCGCTGAAGGCGGCAGCGGAGGATCAGCGGTGCCAAGCCATCGTTCTCGACGTCGCAAGCCCTGGTGGATCGGCGCTGGCTTCGGAATTGATCCTCGACCAGGTGCGGCGCGCCGCACAAAAGAAGGCCGTGGTCGTCTACACCGATCAAGTTGCGGCCAGCGGTGGCTACCTCGCTGCGTTGGGCGCGAAGGAAATTTGGGCGGCTCCTCACGCGATCGTCGGCTCAATCGGAGTATTCGCCGGCAAGTTTGATTTCTCGGAGTTGCTCGAACGGCTTGGCATTCACCGGGCGATCCTCACTCGAGGCCAAAATGCCGGGATCTTCTCGAGCAGCCGGCCTTTCACCGGGCCGGAACGCGAGGTGCTCGAAGCCGAGGTCGAAGAGACCTACCAGGATTTTCTCGAGAAGGTCGCAAAAGCCCGAGGCAAGACGATCGAAGAGGCGCACCAGAGAGGGGAAGGGCGCATCTTTTCCGGCGCCGAGGCAATGCAGCTCGGGCTCGTAGATCGAACCGGCGGATTTGAAGGTGCCTGTCGCAGGGCACTTGAGCTGGCAGGTGCGCCAACGCCCACCTACCAAGTCGTCTCCTACGCTCCAGCCGCCCGGCGATTGTCCCTGCTTGCCGCCCTGCGCGAGATTTCCTCAAGCCAGCTCTTTGCCCTGTGGGATTGGTGGCTGGAAATCGGCGGCGAGAGCTGGCTCGGCAAGATGTTGCTCTTTCTACTGCTGGCGTGCCTGGGTGGCCTTGGCGCCTGCGCTACCGCTGAGCGGGCCCAAACGCGATCGACCGAGATCGGGGCGATCCAGCCGGAAACCTCCGATCAGGTGTTGGGGCAGTTTTTGGACGCGGCCGAGAAGGGGGACTTCGACAGCGCCTATCAATTGCTCGCCGGCAGCTGGCGGGCTCGTTACACCCCCGCGCGACTCAAGCAGGACTTTGAGTTGGAACCTCGAGCCAAGGAATTGGTAGGGCGCGCTCGCAGCGCTCTGAAGCGGGGCGGGCGCGAGGCCGGCGGAGTTGCGGAGTACTCGATCGGCGATGGCAAAGCGGTTCGCCTGGTCAGAGAGAATGGGGTCTTCAAAATTGCGTCCCTCGAATAGCTTCACTTAGATTGTGATCGTGAGAATGGATTGCTCGAAATCGGAGGTCGCAGATGGACGCACCTGATCCCGATTTTTTCGACGAAGAATCCGGCGGCGAGGCGAAGCTTGGATTCGTTCCTGAGCTCGTTCGAAAGGTCGCCGTGGCCGGCCTCGGCGCGTTGTTCATGACCGAGGAGGGCATTCGGAGTTTAGCCGGCCAACTTAAGGTGCCAAAGGAAGTCCTCGGTTTCATCGTCTCGCAAGCCGATCGGACCAAGGACGAGCTCGGCCGGATGTTGTCTGATGAAGTCCGCCGGTTCCTGCAATCGGATCGCTTTCGCGAAGAGTTTTTGAAGCTGCTGGCTGGGACGGCGATTGAGATCAAAGCCGAGGTTCGCTTGGTTCCCGATGGCCAACGCAGCCATGCTCCCCGGGTGGAGATCACCCACCTGCGCGCGAGCCGAAAGAAGCGCGGAAAAGGATAAGCCCGCGACACCGGATTCTCGAACGCTGCGAAATCTCATCCCAAGGCTCACCCTCTTGGCGCTGGTTGCGCTCGGGTGGTGGCTGTGGAACGCGACTCTTTTCCCACAGGCCCGGGAGCTGATCTGGAGGCTGGACGATCATCCCGAGTCAATCAGCCAGGTAGAGATACAGATCTACGATCATCGCGGAGCGCTTCTGAAGCGTGAGGAACGGCGTTTCGAGCGAGCGCCGGTGGAAATGGTTCAGAAGATCTCGCTCGCATCCGGCGATAACCCAGTCCGCATCTTTGTCGGTCGCACCGGGCAGGAGCCGATCGATCAATATCTTGGGACCCTACACGTGAACGCCGAGCGGACGATCACGCTTGCGCTGAGCGAATGCACCAAGCTTTCCGCCGTCACCCCTCGTTGACCGATCTGGGAGCGCAGCGTATGAGTCCGCTCAAAACTGGAGGCTCCATGTCATCTTCTGAAGGGATCCGGCATCTCATGGTGGTGGGCGCGGGGCAGATGGGAGCTGGCATCGCACAGGTCGCCCTGCAGTCCGATCTGAGCGTCACGCTGGTCGATCTTTCGAGGGAGCTACTGGACAAAGCGGTGCAGCGGATTGGAGCGGGCCTGCTCAAGCTTCAAGAAAAGGGCAAGCTGGACGAAGCGAAGCGAAAGGGGGCAGTCGAGCGGCTGAAGGTCTCCGCATCGATCGCAGCGGTGAAGGAAGTGGACTTCGCAATTGAGGCCGTGACCGAAAACGAAAGCTTGAAGAAACAGATCTTCAAGGAGCTGGACCTGGCGGTACGGCAAGGCGGCGTGCTCGCGACCAACACTTCTTCAATTCCAGTCACCCGGATCGGAGCAGCCACTCGCCGACCGGACGCCGTGATCGGAATGCACTTCATGAACCCAGTTCCACTGATGAGCTTGGTGGAGATCATCCGGGGAGCAGCAACTTCTGACGCCAGCTACTCGGCGACGCGCGCGCTCGCTGAAAGGATGGGGAAGACGACTGTGCTTTCACGGGACTTTCCCGGCTTCATCGTCAACCGTATTCTGATCCCGATGCTCAACGAGGCGTGCTTTGCGGTGATGGAAGGTCTGGGTAGCATTCAGGACATCGATACTGCGATGAAGTTGGGGACCAACCAACCGATGGGCCCGCTCCAATTGGCGGACTTCATCGGCTTGGACACCGTCCTCTACATCGCCGAAGTCCTTCACCAGGGATTGGGAGATGACAAATACCGCCCCTGTCCCCTGCTGAAGCAGTATGTTGATGCCGGCTGGCTTGGAAAGAAAACCGGCCGCGGCTTTTACACATACTGAGTGGATAAACGATGACCTCTAAGAACATCCGCGTCGAGATCGAAGGAGGGCTGGCAATATTAACCGTCGATCGACCGCAGGCGCGAAATGCGCTCAACACCTCCACCCTGCAAGAGCTCGAGAGCGCATTGCGCGCAGCGGCCGGCAACTCTCAGTTGCGGGTGCTGATTGTGACCGGGGCGGGCGAGAAAGCCTTCGTGGCGGGAGCGGACATTACTGAAATGGCGGAATTGACGCCCCAGCAGGCGGGAGAGTTTTCGGGCCTGGGCCAGCGGGTGTTTCAGCAGCTCGCGTCGCTGCCCATTCCCACCATCGCCGCGGTGAATGGTTTTGCGCTCGGAGGCGGCTGCGAGCTGGCCTTGGCTTGCGATCTGATTTACGCCTCCGAGAACGCGCGGTTCGGTCAACCCGAGGTCGGATTAGGAGTCATTCCAGGTTTCGGCGGGACCCAGCGGCTCGGCCGTCTGATTGGCCCGATGCGAGCCAGGGAAATGATTTTTAGCGGCGAGGCGATCGATGCCGATCGAGCCAAAGAGATTGGGTTGGCGCTGGAGGTTTTGCCGGCGGACAAGCTGCTGGCCCATTGCCGCTCGGTGGCGACGAGGATCTCCTCCAAAGCTCCGTTGGCGGTCGCGCAGGCCAAGCGGGCGATCGGCGACGGAGCCGATCGCGACCTGCGGGCCGGCACCGAGCTCGAGCGGCACGCATTCTCAATGCTGTTCGGTACCGATGATCAGTCCGAGGGGATGCGGGCCTTCATCGCCAAGCGCCCTGCGAACTTCAAGGGTGAATAGTGGGACGATGGACTTCGAGCTGACCGACATCCAGCGAGAGACCCAGAAGATGTGCCGGGAATTCGCGGCGCGCGAACTCACTCCCAATGCGCGCCGGTGGGATCACGAGCACCAATGGCCCGAAGACGCGGTCAAGAAGCTTGGCGAGCTCTCGCTTTTGGGGGTGGCGGTGCCCGAAGAATACGGAGGGGCTGGGCTCGATCACGTCTCCTACGCGCTCGCGATCGAGGAAATCAGCAGGGGTTGCGCATCGACTGGCGTAATCATGAGCGTCAACAACTCGCTTTACTGCGACCCGGTGCTCAAGTTTGGCAACGAGGCGCAGAAGCGCGAGTTTCTGGTCCCTTTCGCGCGCGGAGAGAAGCTGGGGTGCTTTGGGCTGACGGAACCGGAAGCGGGTTCGGACGCCGCCGCACAAAAGACGGTGGCTGTCCGCAAAGGCGGCGACTACATCCTCAACGGCTCAAAGAACTGGATTACCAATGGCCCGAAGGCAGACGCGATCGTCTTATTTGCGATGACCGACAAGCCGGCGGGGCATCGAGGCATCTCGGCCTTCCTCATTCCGACCGACGCGCCCGGCTTCAACCGAGCTCCTCCGGACAAGAAGATGGGCATCAGCGCGGCGTACTCCTGCACCATTTTCCTGGAGGACTGCCGGGTGCCGGTGAAGAACCTTCTTGGGAAGGAGGGAGATGGATTCAAGATCGCGATGAGCACCCTGGACGGGGGCCGGATTGGAATCGCCGCTCAGGCCATCGGAATCGCCCGCGCCGCGCTCGAGGAGGCGCTGCAGTATTCAGCGGTTCGAAAAACCTTCGGCAAGCCGATCCGGGAGCACCAGGCAATTCAATTCATGTTCGCGGACATGGCCACCGAAATCGACGCCGCTCGACTGCTGATGCTGCAGGCCGCGCTGCTCAAGGACCAACGCAAGCGCCACACGCTGGAGAGCTCGATGGCGAAGCTGTTCGCCTCCGAAATGGCCACCCGGGTCACCCACAAAGCCCTTCAAATCCACGGCGGCCAAGGCTACAGCAAGGAATTCGACGCCGAGCGACACGTGCGCGATGCGCGGATCACCGAGCTTTATGAGGGGACCAGCGAGATCCAGCGGATCGTCATCTCAGCCCATCTGCTAAAAGACTGAACGATGAACGCGCTGATCAGCTGCGGGGTGTTTTTCGTTGCATTGATCGCTTTTGCAGACGATCCCGATGCCGGCTTGAATCGATCGGCGGATGGGGGAGTCCGCTCGGAGAGCTCCAACCTTCCCTTCACACCCTACAGCATCAAGAGGATCCTGGCCTCGCATCATCAGGATATCCAGAATTGCTATGAGGAGACCCTGGCTGGGCGCCAAAAGGTCATCGAGGGTACGCTGACCGCTGCATTCAGCATTCAGCCCGATGGCACGGTGAAAAGGGCGCGGGTGCTGAAGAAAGGCACCACCCTGCGGGACGCCAAGCTGCACGATTGCGTCGTCAGCGTGTTGAGCGGGATAAACTTTCCCAAACCGCCGGATCATCGAGAGCATCCGATCGAATACCCCCTGAATCTGAAGGCAATTCGCTAGCTTGGATCTCAATCTCACCGACTCGCAGGAGCAAGTTCGCGAGCTGGCCGCTCGCTTTGCTCGCGAGCGCATTCTCCCGGGCGCACGGCAACGGGATCGCCAAGAGCAGTTTCCCTTCGAGTTGTTGCGGGAGATGGCCGCGCTGGGGCTGATGGGAATCAACGTGCCGGCGGAATACGGAGGTGCCGCCGCTGGCGCGGTGGCGTACGCCTTGGCGATGATGGAAGTCTCGGCCGCCTGCGCCTCGACATCGGTAGCGATGGCGGTCACCAACATGTGCGCCGAGCTGATCTGTCGCTTCGGCACCGCGGAGCAGAAAACTCAGCACGTCAGGCGTCTGGTGTCCGGCGAGGCGGGGCCCGGCGCGTTTGCCCTCTCCGAGCCGCACTCCGGCTCGGATGCAGCGGCGCTGACGACTCGGGCAGAGCGCCGAGGACAAAGGTGGGTGCTCAACGGCTCGAAGCAGTGGATCACCTCGGGCGCCTACGCCGGCGTGCTCATCGTCTGGGCGCGGACCGGGGAAAGCGGCAGTCGCGGAATCTCCGCGTTTATCGTCGAGGGCGGAACCCCCGGTCTCAAAGTAGGTAAGCACGAGGACAAGCTCGGCCTGCGCGCCTCTAATACCGTCGCCCTAACCTTCGAAAACTGTGGAATTCCTCAGGAAAACCTGCTTGCGGCAGAAGGTGACGGCTTCAAGCTAGCGATGAGCGCGCTCGATGGCGGTCGGATCGGAATCGCCAGCCAGGGCTGCGGGGTCGCCAGCGCGGCTCTCGAAGCGTCGTTAAGCTACTCAAAGGAGCGCACTGCCTTTGGAGCCCGGATCGCCGAGTTCCAGGCGATTCGCTGGTTTTTGGCCAATATTGCCACCGACCTCTCCGCGGCGCGCGCGCTAACGCTTCGGGCCGCCAGCCGGAAGGAGCGCGGGCAGCCGTTCACCAAGGAGGCATCGATGGCCAAGCTGTTCGCCAGTGAGATGGCCTACCGAGCTTGCGACAGGGCAGTGCAGATTCATGGCGGCTATGGCTACATCGACGAATTCCCGGTCGAGCGTTACCTTCGCGATGCGCGCGTGCAGACGCTTTACGAGGGGACCAGTGAAATTCAGCGACTGGTGATCGCCCGAGAGGTCCTCAAAGAAGCGGCAACATTTTGAATCGGTTGCGGCAGGCAATGAACTCCCCTTGACGTTTCAAAAGGCTACCGCTTACTTTGATTGTTCGTCCGTCCTCAATGTGGGGATGCGACAAGGGATTCCACGTCAAGCCCCGCGCGGAAGCCTCGATCTAATCAATTCGGGGCATTGGTGTTTTTTTAAGGACTAACAATCTCATGCAGCAAAACCTAAACGAGCAGCCTGGCATCGAGCGAGGAGACGAAGACTTTGCGTCCATGTTTGAGGCGTCCCTCAAAGAGCGCGGAGGCGAAGGCCTCCTGAAAGAGGGGGACATCGTCAAGGGGACGATCGTCCAGGTGACCAAAGACTACGCGGTGGTCGACATCGGCTACAAGTCGGAAGGCCAGATTCCGATCACGGAGTTCACCAATCCTCGCGGCGAAGTCTCGATCAAAGCGGGCGACGCAGTGGAAGTGCTCCTGGAGAGTCGTGAGAACGACACCGGAATGGTGGTTCTCTCCAAGGAGAAGGCCGACAAGATGCGGATTTGGGACGAGATCAGTGCCGCCTGCGAGCGGGACGAGATCGTCAAAGGTACGATCGTCGGAAGGGTAAAGGGCGGTCTCTCGGTGGACATCGGGGTCAAGGCATTTCTGCCGGGCTCCCAGGTGGACATTCGACCGGTGCGCAATCTCGACCAGTACATCAGCAAAGAATTCGAGTTCAAAGTCATCAAGTTCAACAAGAAGCGGGGAAACATCGTCCTCTCGCGCCGCGTGCTTTTGGAAAAGCAACGCGAGGAGATGAAGAAGGAGACCCTAAAGAATCTGGCCGAGGGCTCGGTGCTGAAGGGGATCGTGAAAAACCTCACCGACTACGGCGCCTTTATCGACCTGGGCGGGATTGACGGCCTTCTGCACATTACCGACATGTCGTGGGGGCGAATCGGCCATCCGTCCGAACGCTTCAACGTGGGGGACGAGGTCAAGGTGGTGGTTCTGAAGTTCGATCCGGGCGCCGAACGCGTTTCGCTCGGTCTCAAACAGATTCAGGAGGATCCCTGGCACCGAGCGGACGAGAAGTATCCGGTTGGAACGCGGGTCCACGGCAAAGTGGTGAGCATCACCGACTACGGAGCCTTCATTGAGTTGGAACAGGGCGTCGAAGGCCTGGTGCACGTGTCGGAGATGTCCTGGACCAAGCGAGTGAAGCACCCGGCGAAGATGCTCGAGGTAGGCAAAGACGTCGAGGCGGTGGTGTTGGACATCGACCCCAAGGCTAAGCGCATTGCCCTCGGGATGAAGCAAACCGAGGCGAACCCCTGGACGCTGCTCGAGGACAAATATCCGATTGGCTCGGTGATCAAAGGGCAAGTTCGCAACGTGACCGATTTCGGAGTCTTCGTCGGCGTCGAAGAGGGAGTGGATGGCCTCGTCCACGTCTCCGACATTTCATGGACCCAACGAATCAAGCATCCGGGGGAGCTCTACAAGAAGGGGGACGAAGTGGAGGCGGTGGTACTCAACATCGACGTCGAGAATGAGCGCTTCAGCCTTGGAATCAAGCAGTTGCAGCAGGATCCGTGGGAGACGCTCTCGGAGCGGTTGCCGGTTGGCAGTCGGCTGAAGGGCAAGGTCACCAAAGTGACCGACTTCGGCGCCTTCGTCGAGATCGAGCAGGGAATCGAGGGGCTGATTCACGTATCCGAGCTCAAGGAAGAGCGCGTAGAAAACCCGCGCGACGTGGTTCAGGAGGGCCAAGAAGTCGAGGTCAAGATCATCGACATCAATACTCAGGACCGCAAAGTGGCTCTCTCGATGAAGGCGCTGTTGCATGAAGGGGAGGACGACTACCGCGAGTACCTGCGCCGCCAGGCCGAGGGAAGCAAGGCGCGGCTGGGCGACGTGATGGCCAGTAAGTTAAAGAAATAGGCACAGACGGAGGTCAGTCATGGCGCGAGATGTCGTGATCGTTGGCGCGGCGAGAACCGCGATCGGGGTTTTTCAGGGGGCGCTTGCCCCCCTTACGGCCCCTCAGTTGGGCGCGACGGTGATCAAAGCCGCCTTGGAGCGGGCAGGGGTCCCCCCCGGCAAGGTGGAAGAGGTGGTGATGGGATGTGTGCTCCAAGCGGGAGTGGGTCAAGCTCCGGCGCGCCAGGCCTCAATTTTCGCCGGTCTACCCGATACGGTGCCGTGCACCACCCTCAACAAAGTATGCGGTTCCGGCCTCAAATCGGTAATCGCGGGCGCTCAGGCGATCGCACTGGGCGATGCGGACGTGGTGGTCGCCGGGGGGATGGAGTCGATGACCAACGCGCCCTACCTCAGCCATACGATGCGCACCGGCGCGAGGATGGGGAACGTCGAGATGAAGGACGCAATGATTCTCGACGGACTTTGGGACGTGTACGGCCAGGTTCACATGGGGGTGTGCGCGGAGGCGTGCGCCGATCAATTTCACATCAGTCGCTCTGCCCAGGATGAGTACGCAGTGGAGTCGACTCAGCGCGCAATCCGCGCTCAGCGCGAAGGCGCCTTCAAGGCGGAGATCGTCCCGGTGTCGGTGCCCCAGAAGAAGGGCGACCCGATTCTGGTGACCGAGGACGAGGGGCCGAAGAACGCCCGGCCAGAAAAGATTGCCTCCCTCAAGCCGGTCTTCAAGAAGGATGGCACGGTGACCGCAGCCAACTCCTCCTCGATCAATGACGGTGCGGCAGCGGTGGTCCTGATGAGCGCAGAGCGCGCCAAGGCCGAGGGAAAAACCGTTCTCGGCAAGATCGTTGGCTACGCGGTGGCCGCGCGCAAGCCGGTGGAGTTCACCATCGCCCCAACCGACGCGATCAAGCGCCTGGTCGAGCGGACCCGGGTCCCAGCCGCGGACGTCGACTTGTGGGAAATCAATGAGGCTTTCGCGGTGGTTTCGATCGCCAACAACCAGTTGCTCAAGCTCGACCCCTCCAAGGTCAACGTGCGAGGCGGAGCGGTGGTGCTGGGTCATCCGATTGGCGCGTCCGGAGCGCGGCTCTTGGTAACGCTCCTCTACGCGCTCAAGGATTTCGGAAAAAAGCGGGGTGTCGCTTCCCTCTGCATTGGCGGCGGCGAGGGAATCGCGATGCTGGTCGAGCGCTAGCGCGAGCTGGAGAAAAGCGAATGGACAAGGTGGTGGGGAGCGCAGACGAAGCCATCAGGGACATCCAGGACGGCGCGGTGATCATGAGCGGCGGTTTTGGCCTCTGCGGTAATCCCGAGAATTTGATTGCCGCGATTCACCGCAAGGGGGTGCGGAACCTCACCATCATCTCCAATAACTGTGGGACCACCGAGCTTGGACTGGGGGTCTTGCTCAAATCCAAGCAGGTGAAGAAGATGGTCTCCAGTTACGTGGGCGAGAACAAGGAGTTCGAGCGGCAGTACCTGGCGGGCGAGCTGGAGGTGGAGCTGAACCCTCAAGGCACGCTAGCCGAACGGATTCGCGCGGGAGGCTGCGGGCTGGGGGGCTTCTTTACGCCCACCGCGGTCGGCACCCTGGTCGCCAAGGGCAAGGAAGTGCGAACCATCGATGGAAAAGAATACGTGTTCGAGCTTCCGCTGAAAGCCGATTTCGCGATCGTTCGCGCGTTCAAGGGAGATCGCTGGGGAAACCTGGTCTTCCGGGAAACCGCTCGCAATTTCTCGCCGCTGATGTGCATGGCAGCCAAGACCACGATCGCGGAGGTGGAGAACCTGGTCGAGGTGGGAGAGCTGGACCCCGACGCGGTTCAGGTCCCGTCGATTTTCGTTCGCCGCGTCATCCCCGGGCGCGCCTACCAGAAATGGATTGAAAAGCGAACGGTCCGCAAGAGGGGATAGAATGCCACTGACCCGCGAAGGAATTGCTCAGCGCATCGCCCAGGAGTTGCGCGACGGCTACTACGTCAATCTGGGAATCGGAATGCCCACCCTGGTTGCCAACTACATCCCGGCGGGAATGGACATCCTTCTCCATTCCGAAAACGGATTGCTGGGCATCGGCCCTTGGCCTCTCGAAGGTGAGGAGGATCCGGATCTGATCAACGCGGGGAAGGAAACGGTCACCGCGATTAAGGGAGCGGCCTTCTTCGACTCCGCCACCTCGTTCGGAATGATCCGCGGGGGGCACATCGATATGGCGGTGCTGGGTGCAATGGAGGTGAGTGAAAAGGGAGACCTCGCCAATTGGTTGATCCCCGGCAAGATGGTCAAGGGGATGGGTGGGGCAATGGATCTGGCGATGGGCGCAAAACGAGTGTTCGTCGCGATGGAACACGCCAACAAGGAGGGCTCTCCCAAGATTCTCCGCGAGTGTTCCCTCCCACTCACCGGAAAACGCTGCGTTCACTACATCGTGACCGAATATGCCTTCATTGAGGTCACCCCGAGTGGTCTGCTGCTCAGGGAAGTCGCTCCGGGTGTGACCCCAGAGCAGGTTCAAAAGATTACCCAGCCAAAGCTCAGGATCGCCGATGGGCTGCGTGAGATGCGAGTCTGAGGTGGTATAATTCCGAGCCTGCATGGCGGATAAGACCGAGAAGAAGAACATGCCGCGACAGGCGCCGCGGCTTGAGCACGAGTTGCTGGTCGCCTACAAGACCGTCGATGGATTCATCACCGACTGGGCCACGAACATCTCGCGCGGTGGAATCTTCATCAACACGCCCAATCCTTTAGCAGTGGGGACGACCGTTCGACTCATCATCTCCCTGCCGGATGCTGCGTTTCCGTTCGATCTCTCTGGCCGGGTAACCCGGGTGAACGAAATCAACAATCCGAACCAGGTTCCGGGGATGGGAATCGAGTTCATCGGTATCGACGATGAGAAGCGCGAGCGGATCCAGCGCCTGGTCGATCGGCTGCGCAAAGAATTGCCGGAGACGCAAGCGGCAAAGCACACAAAATAGCTTGGCTCCAGAAATCGAACTCACCATCCACCGCCTCGCCAAGACCGGTGAGGGGGTCGGAAGCCATCAGGGGCAGAGCGTCTTCATCGAGGGTGTAATTCCGGGCGAGCGCGCTCGAGTGCGGCTGGTTCCGGGAACAAAGCCACAGCGCGCCGCGCTGGTGCAGATCATCGCTCCCAGCCCCAGCCGAAGGACTGCGGCGTGTCCGCTGAGCGACGTGTGCGGCGGCTGCGGATGGCTGCACCTTGACGAAGCCGCTCAACGAGACGCGAAGTTGGAGATCGTACTCTCCAGCCTCGAGCACTTGGCAGACATTGGCCGCGACGAGCTTCAGGTACTGCCGATCATCGCCTCTGCCCGGCAATTGGGATATCGGCGGCGCGCGGTGATGCACGTACGCGGCGGCAGACTCTGTTTTTTTGCCAAGCGCAGCCGACGAGCTGTACCGATTGACCGTTGTCCGGCAATGGCCGACCCGCTCACCGAGTTGCCCGGGCGACTCACTCCTTTCCTTGCGACTTTGGCGAGCGAAATCGATGAGGTTCACCTGCTTGCCGAAGCGGGTCGGTCCGCCTTCGCGCTGTTTTTGCGAGTTGCGAAAAGCCGGGCTGCGCATCGGATCGCCTGCGAACAGGCGATCGCCGGCTTGGGCCTGAGCGGAGTAGTGGTGGTGCCCACCGAGGGACCACCGACGACGATCGGCGATCCGGTGCTTCGCATGGCCGCAGACCCCGATCTCGAAGTTCCGCTCTACTTGCGCCCGGACGCATTTGCCCAGAGCAACACGGAGGCCAACCTCTTCCTGGTTCGCTCGGCAGTTGCATCCCTGAGTGCACAATCCGGCGAACGAGTGTTGGAGCTTTACTGCGGGAATGGCAACTTTACCTTTCGGATCGCCAAGGCCGGCGCGACCGTTACCGCGGTCGAGCAGTCCGCCGTCGCGCTGGAGCTCGCAAGCCGCAGCGCGCGCGAAGGGAAGATCACCAATGTCCGCTTTGTCCAAGGCGATGCCGGCTCCGTCTGTGATGGGATGATCTCGGAGCGAATCTCGTTCGACCGAATGCTGGTGGATCCCCCGAGGACGGGAGCAAGTCGGCTCGGGCACTGGGCGGATCGCCTCGGGGTGCGACAGCTCACTTATGTGGCGTGCGATCCCGCCGCGCTTGCCCGGGATGTCGGACGGTTGCGCGCGGCCGGATTTGGAGCGCGCACGCTCCAGCTGGTGGACCTCTTTCCCCAGACGCCGCACATCGAAGCGGTGATGGCTTTTGCTCGGTGACGCGGATCAGCCGTTCATGTTCCCAGCTCCGTTGCCGCAATAGGCTTGCGTACACTGAGGGCCGCCGACGTTATAGCTGAGGATGGACTCAATCTGCATCGGCGGTGGAGTCGTTTGACCCGACGCCACCGACGGCGCCATCGTGGTGGAGATGCAGATTGCCCCGACGATCACATTTTGATCGTTGTCGCGCAGTGGATTGTCAACCGCGGGTGGAAACTCGTCCTGGTTGTCGCGAATGTAGATGTAGACGTCTGGCAGATTGTCTCCATCCACGTCGATGAACAGCTCGGGATTGGAGGTCCTAAGGGGCGAGCCGGGCCCGAAGTTCGCTGGCCCCGGCGGAGTGGAGCTCGGATTGTTCCAGGAGGTCTGAATCGGGTTGTAGATGTTTGGCTGGCTCAAGTAGGTATTCCAGTTCAGGAAGTTTCGGGCGAAGTAGG
>Ga0099794_10000037_pt1 | contig 52099 bp, 43 predicted proteins | sample Rivendell_Oct201_10_FD_77320 | JGI IMG/M metagenome (GOLD analysis project Ga0099794, IMG submission 77320) | Vadose zone soil microbial communities from the Eel River Critical Zone Observatory, Northern California, USA -... | ecosystem: Host-associated > Plants > Roots > Rhizosphere > Soil ... | reverse complement strand
GCCCTGCAGATGGCGATGAGCTTTGAGGAGACGAACGGTTTCCTCGCTCAGAGCAACCTCCCGCGATCGACCATTTTTGGGCGAGCCAACCTGCCCCCGCCAATTGGAGCGCCAAGTCCAGCATAAAGGAACGCAACCCCGATCGGATGAAAGCGCGCATTCGGGCGATCCAGATAATGCTTTGCGAGTGCGATTAACGTGTACATGGCGAAGCAGCCTCACGTCTGTCAAGCTGCATATCCGGTTGAAGCATCTCATCGCTTCAGGTGGGCCTCTGGATCTGAAGGCCCCCAATTGAGCTAGGGAGTTTCCTTCGTTAGCCTGCATCGCTTGAACGTGCCCACGGCGGACGCGACCCTAGCTGCTAGACCCTCAGCCCCCGACTTGATTCCGGGATACCGCCTGGAAGCCCTCATCGGACAGGGTGGGATGGGCGAGGTCTACCGGGCGACACAACTTTCTCTAGGACGCACCGTAGCGATCAAACTGTTATCCCCCGAGCTCGCTAAAGATGACTCCTTCGTCGCTCGTTTCGACAAAGAAGCTGCGGCTCTGGCGGCGCTATCACACCCAAATATTGTTTCGATCCTCGATAAGGGACGCACTCCGGAAACCTACTTTTTGGTGATGGAGTTTATCGACGGGTCTTCTTTGCGCGAAGTGATCGCTTCCCCCGTGCTCGACCCTGGCGCCTCTCTTCGCATCACGCTTCAAGTCTGCCGAGCGATGGAATACGCACACGGGCGCGGCGTCATCCACCGGGATCTGAAACCCGACAACGTCCTGTTCGATGAGCAGGCGGGTGGCATTCCCAAGGTCTCGGACTTTGGTCTTGCGGCCTTTAGGGACAAAGAGACGCCAGAGCGATTCCACTTGACTGAAAGCCATATCGCGATGGGGACGCTTGCGTACATGGCTCCCGAGCAAAAATTCGATGCGAGGAAAGCGGATCATCGCGCAGACATTTATTCGCTCGGTGTGATTCTGTTCGAGCTTTTGGTGGGTGAGCTCCCGAACGGAAGCTTCGAGCCACCCTCACGGCGGAAGCCGGGCTTAAACAAGCGGGTGGATATGGTCGTCGCTCGATGTCTCAAAACAGCAGCAGAAGAACGTTATCAAAGCGCAACCGAATTGATCGCCGATCTGGAAGCCTTGGTGCCTGTCAGCTGGACCACGTTTCGGCGCAAACCGGACCGGGCCGAACAGCTTCGGTTTCAAGCAAAGCGAGCGTTGCGGACTGCGATCAAGGTGTCCTCCGTGGCCGTCGTACTTGCCGCCCTGGTTGTCCTCGCGGTTGCCGCAATTCGCGCCAAGTCGCCACGGCCAATCCAGAAGATGGCCGGAGAACAAATCGTCACAGAATTCATCACCCGCGGCGTGGTCACCGCAGAGGGGCGCCGAGAGGTGACCGAGCTTCGGAAGAGCGTGACCATCGGGCAGGGGCTCGATCGCATTTCGATGCTCGCCTACGGTCGAGTCGTGCAATTCGACCGGGGCGCTTTGCAGTTTAGTCTCGGGCGCAGTGATAGCCCGGTAGGCCGAATGGTGCCGGATTTGATGGACATCGAAGGTCGCGCGGTCCGGGCGGAAGCGAATATCGAGACCGAGGTACTGGCGGGAAGTGTTTGGGCAAGGGCGAAGCGCTTCCTTCTCGGCGTCGAGAGTCATCCGCGGGCGGCACTCTTGCTGGTGGGAACTCCGGGGCGATACGCCGCGGTCGTTTTGTCCGGCAGAAGAGACCCCGTTTCCTTCGAGTGGGCACTCGGTGAACGGCGCGGGGTAACGTTGGCAAGCTTCAACGCTCCGGACGACGGAATGCGGCTCGAGCTCTCCATCGACGCGGATGGCGAACTGTCTGCATTTGCCGGTAGCGGCAATGATCGGCGACTCATCGGTGAACCGGTCGAGCTGGGGAGCCATTGGCGCAAGTCCTTCGGAGAGATGCCCATTTGGACCCTTGGCTGCATTGATGGCGCGTGTCGTTTTCGCAATATCCGCTACGAAGTCGAAAGAGAACCGAAAGTCATGACGACGGTCTCACAAAACGCACGATTGCCCGAGCGCAAGGCCCAAGCGACATCCAGCCGACCGGCCTCGAAATCGACAAGCTCCAAATCGACGAGCCCCAAGCACACCGCGGTAAAGGCAAAAGCTAAGAAGCCCCTGCATTCTAAAACGCGGTAACTAACTTGCAGATGTTATGTCGCGTCGCTGCGTCGTGCGTCGCGAATGAGGCCCACTCCAAGGCTTGGGATAGCGCCGTGTGGCCTCCTTGCCAGCAATACCCGGTTGTTCTTCATGATTGCTCCTCCGGCGGGTAGAACTTCAGCCACGTTTTCGCTAGGTATGCCTGGAGCGGCTCTACTCTTTTGGGCAAGAAACCAGAAAGCACCGTTTTGGGAAACTGAGAAAGGGAGTGAAGGGTGAAAGCGTTGCTCTGCCGCGAGTATGGCCCGATCGATCGGCTTACGGTAGAGGAAGTCCCCTCGCCGCGGCCGGGCCCTGACCAGGTGGTGGTCGAGGTCAAGGCCAGCTCCCTCAACTTCCCCGACGCGCTGCTGGTCCAAGGCCTCTACCAGGTGAAACCGCCGCTTCCTTTTTCGCCGGGGATGGAACTGGCTGGAATCCTCAGCGAACTGGGAGCCAGCGTCGCCGGCCTTAGGACGGGCGACCGGGTGCTCGCTTCACCCGGACGCGGCGGATTCGCCCAGCAGTGCCTGGTCTCTGCCAACCAAGTATCGCCCTTGCCTTCCGGAATGGACTTCGAGACCGCCTCGGCGTTCATCATCACCTATTCCACCTCGCTGCATGCACTGCGGGACTGTGGTCGTCTCCAACCGGGCGAGACGCTGCTCGTGCTGGGCGCGGCCGGAGGCGTCGGCACCTCCGCCATCGAGGTAGGAAAGGCGATGGGGGCGAAGGTCATCGCCGCTGCGTCCAGTGAAGAGAAGCTCGCCTTTTGCCGGACCCTGGGCGCAGACGATGCGATCAACTACGACGAAGCCGATCTGCGCCAGCGAATCCTCGACCTCACCCGGGGCCGCGGCGCCGACGTGGTCTACGATCCGGTGGGCGGGGCGTACACCGAAGCGGCGCTGCGCGCGACGGCCTGGCGCGGGCGGCTGCTGGTCATCGGTTTCGCCTCCGGCGCGATCCCGCAGGTGAGGCTCAACCTCGCGCTGCTCAAGGAGCGGTCGGTGATCGGCGTCTACTGGGGCGAGTGGGTGGAGCACGATCCCGACAGGCAGCGGCGAAACGTCGAGCAGCTTGGCACGTGGTTCGCGGAAGGAAAGATCAAGCCGGTGGTGAGCGAGCGCATCTCTCTTGAAGAAGTGCCCGCCGCCATGGCGCGGCTGCTCCAGCGTAAAGTGAAGGGCAAGATCGTGGTGGTGCCCGGCACCTGAGTTTCGCGCTATGAGCAGTGCCGGCAAGAGGAACGAGCGATGACGGGTGCGGAAGCGGTACTGCAGACGGCGTCGGCCGCGGGCGTGGAGGTCTGCTTTGCCAACCCGGGTACCACGGAGATGGCGCTAGTGAATGCGCTCGACGCCGTGCCGATCCGGGCGGTGCTTGGGCTCTTCGAAGGCGTGTGCAGCGGCGCGGCCGACGGCTACGCGCGCATGAGCGGCCGGCCGGCGCTGACGTTGCTCCATCTCGGTCCGGGCCTCGCAAATGCGATCGCCAATCTTCACAATGCCCGCCGCGCGTATTCGCCGGTCGTCAACCTCGTCGGCGATCACGCGACTTGGCATCGCGACGCGGACGCTCCCCTCAGCTCGGACATCGCTTCGCTCGCCCGCCCGGTCTCGCGCTGGGTGCGGGAGACGAAGGCATCCGCGCAGGTGGCCTTGGACGCGGCGGAGGCGATTGCCGCCGCACAGGAGGCGCCAGGCGGTGTCGCCACGCTGATCATTCCCGCTGACTGCCAGAGCGGAGAGGCGCCGGGTCCTGCACAGAGCATTCCGCCGGTTCCGGCGCGCCCGGTCGGCGCCGATCGGATCGAACACCTGGCGAAGCAGTTGCGCCGAGGGAAGAACGCCGCCCTCCATCTCGGCGGGCGCGCGCTGAGCGTACGGGGCCAGCGCGCCGCCGGACGCGTCGCGCGGGTGACGGGCTGCCGCATGTTCTCCGAGCGCTTCCCGGCACGATTCGAGCGCGGCCCCGGCCTGCCCAAAGTGGACCGACTCCCCTACTTTCCCGACTGGGTCGCCTCGTTCCTGGAAGGCCTGCAGATGCTGGTCCTCGCCGCTGCGGTGGAACCGGTGGCGTTCTTCGGGTACCCGGGAATGCCGAGCCGCCTCACGCCGGAAGGTTGCGAGCTCTTAACCCTCGCGACAGCGGATGAGGACGTGGAAGCCGCCCTCGAAGCGCTGGCGGACGCAATCGATGCGCCGCCCGCTGGCTCGGCTCCGCGCCGACGCCCTCGCCGCCAAGGCCGCAGATGCCCGAAGGCCCGCTGACCCCCGACGCCGTCGGGACGGTGCTGGCGCTGCTCCAGCCGGAGGGCGCGATCGTCGTCGACGAGTCCAACACCACGGGCATCGGCTACTTCGAGGCCTCGGCGGCGGCTCCCCGGCACAGCCTGCTCACGCTCACCGGCGGCTCGATTGGCATGGGTCCTCCCTGCGCCACCGGCGCCGCCATCGCCTGTCCGGACCGGACGGTGATCAACTTCCAGGGCGATGGGGGCGCGCTCTACACGCTCCAGTCGCTGTGGACACAGATGCGCGAGCAGCTGCATGTGATCACGCTCATCTGCGCCAACCGAGCCTATCGCATTCTGCAGCTCGAGTCGGCGCGCGCCGGCGGCGCGGCACCAGGCCCACAGGCGCTCTCGCTTACCGACTTGTCGCGGCCGGCTCCGGACTGGGTGCAACTCGCCGCCGGCATGGGCGTCCCCGCCGAGCGAGCCGATTCCGTCGAGTCACTTCGGGATGCGCTAGGCCGCGCGCTTTCCGTTCACGGCCCCCACCTGATCGAGGTGGTGCTGTAGGAAGAGGTCGCGCCATGGGTTCGCGAATCGTCAGCCGTCGTGATCTCGAGTTTCAGCTCTTCGCGGCGCTCGATGTGGAGTCGCTGCGCCAGCGCCCGCGGTTCGCCCAACACTCGCGCGAGACGATGCTCGCGGCCTTGGATACGGCGTGGCCATCGCGGAGAAGAATTTCGCGCCACACAACCGCAAGGCGGACGAGCACGAGCCCACTTTCGACGGGCAGCGCGTTCACCTCATCGAGGACGCCGACTTCTACCAGGGCAAACTCGCCGCCTGGCGCTACTTCTTCCGCTGGGAGCTGCCGCGCATCGGGCCCCAGCTCGCGCTGCTCGATTCGCTCGACTCCACCTGCCTCGAGGTGCAGCCCGCCTGGCTGTGAGAAGACCGCGGTGGTCTCGGACGCGCCCCGACTGGAGAGCGTCGCGCTACGGCGTCGGCGTCCAGATGAAGCACTTGTGATCTAGCGCGAAGCCCGTCTCTGGCGCGGGGACGGGCGGGACAAGCGATTGCGTCTCGTCACGCGCGCTCTCGTACGCGGGCCAGAACGGCTCGCCGAACCAGTTTGGGGAGCCTGTCCTCGCGAAGTTCGTCCAGTATGTGGTCATTGCTCGCGCGAGCCGCCGTTGATCCTCGGTAAGCCCTGGCGTTGGTATCGGTGAGCGCATGTTGAACAGGTACTGAAGCTCGGACGCGTGCGCCGAGCCGTACGGGAAGCTTACCGGCGGCAGGAAGAGCTCAGGCGCGTCCTCGTCCCCGAACTCATAGGCGTAGGTGGGCACGTGCTGCGAAAGCAGCCGCGCCACCTTGCGCGAGTTGCACGCGAAGATCGCATCGGTACCCACGGCGGACAGCGCCAAGTCCGGGCTGGGGTAATTCGCCAGGGGATAGGACATGACGATGATCTCTGCAACCGGAATAGGTACACCGAGCGTCGCGGCGATCGCGCCGACGTACTGCTCGGGCGTCAGTGGCCCGCTGACCAGGTCGAAGTCGAGCGCCACGAACAGCCGCCACTCGTCGTGGTTCGATCCCTCGATGACCGGCACGCGGTTGAACTGACCGGACGCGAACGAGGCGCCGATGGTCTGCGTCAGCACGTGCCCATCGACATCGGGGACGACTGATGCAGTGATGAGCGCGGCGAGGAGCGTCTCGACCGAGCTTGCGCGGAGGCATTCGGCCGTCTGGTCGGTGCAGCCCACATGATCAGCGAGCGCCTGCCCCTGGGCCTCGGCCTGAGAGAGCGATGGCTGAGTGAGCGAGTACGCGCCGCTCTCGACGATGGCGCGATGAAACAGTCCCGCCGAAAGCGGCGAGGCGAGGTGCGAGTGGACGCTGAGGCCGCCGGCGGACTCGCCGAAGATGGTCACGCGTGAGGGATCGCCGCCAAACGATCTGATGTTGCGCCTCACCCACCGCAGCGCCGCCTGCTGATCCATGAGGCCGTAGTTGCCCGAGGCGTGGTCGGGCGACTCCGCGGTTAGCGCCGGATGAGCGACGAAGCCGAGCACGCCGAGCCGGTAGTTGATCGTCACCACGATGACGCCGTGCCGCACGAGCCGGACGGGATCGTAATCGTCGCTCTCGCCGACCAGCAGCGCGCCACCGTGAATCCACACCATCACCGGCAGCCGTCCCTCGTGGCCCTCGTCGTCTCCCTCGTCGCCTTTCTGATCGTCGCGCGCGGGCCTAAACACATTGAGGTACAAGCAATCCTCGGTGGTGCTGGCCAGACCGAAAGGTGAGGCAAGCTGCGGACAGTGGTTCGCAAAGGCCGTCGCGTCGCGCACGCCCCTCCAGCGGCCGTGTGGCTGCGGCGGGCGCCAGCGCAGGTTGCCGACCGGCGGGGCCCCGTACGGGATCCCGAGGAACCGATCAACGCCGTCGGAGGAGGTGCCGCGGACACGGCCATCGCTGGTTGCCACCGCCGGTTCCCGCTCTTCCGCGGTCGCGGCGGACGCGGCGATCGCGACGGCGGCGAATGACAGACTACGGACCAGACTCGTGAAACTCGGGTTGTGCATGGGTCCCTCCCCCGAGACAACGTTTACCGCGTGGACCCTAGAGCATCAGGGTCGATACAGATGGCTTGATAAAGCGCATCGCCATGCGCCACGCGATCGAGCGGCGCCAGCGTCACCAGTCGCCCTGGAAGCTGAACGCGCTGTGGCCGCGCGGCGGGCGTGGTCTTCAGAGGCATCATCGCGAGCGACAGACGTGGCAGCGCGGGTACCTTCGGCGAACTGCGCTTGGTCCCGCGCTGTACACTATTAGTCTTCCCGGCCGAGCTCCCCTGAGAGCCAATCGAGAATTGCCTCCCCTGTCTCGGGCGCCGTCTGGTGAAGCTGTAGGTCATGCCCGGTATTGGGGGCAATCAAGACCCGAAGCCGTGCCTCTGGAGAGTAGTAGGGGGCTTCCGCATTCGCCACATTCCGCTGATTACAGATCAGACCATCTTCGTCGCACATCACCCGGTCATGCTGGCCGAGGACGAGGAGTGTTGGAACCCTGATCGCTCGCGATGGCGCGGTGGCTGCCGGCGGAGAATCAAACAGCGGCACAGCAGCTCCAAACTCAGTAGCCGACACAGTGTCCTTGAGCCGCTCATCAAGAGCGATCACATTGGGGTCTGCAGTCGGGGTCCAATAGAAGAGGGGGGCTCGCGTGCCGGGTCTGAACGTCAGGTAGCCAGGGTCCAAACCCGACGTCGCGAATTTCGGGTCAGCCACAGCGGAGTAGGCACTTTGGAATGCCAGCGCGAGCCACGACGGTTTGACCGAGTGCAAGAGTCCGGTCAGAACGAAAGCATCGACATTCCTGGATACCGAGGCCTCGAGCCAGCCATAGAGAGTGCCGAGCGAGTGGCCGACCCAAATGACGCGGGAGAACGCGTGACCACCGATCTGGCCGGCCCGCAGCTTCTCCACCACCTGGCGCAGTGCCTCAGTTCCGTTCTGGATCGTCGATAAAGTGCTTGGTGGGTGAGTGCTTTGACCGTAACCGAGCCGCTCGATGTTGAGCGTGGCATATCCGGCGCGGACCATTAAGCGCACGTAAGAATAGAAATCCGGTCTGTACGGCCAATCCGAGTAATACCTGTTGTACGTCGCACCGTGAACCAACAACTGCACGGCAGTGGGCCGTCCCTCCGCAGGGGTGCAGAGCTCACCGTAGAGCGTGGCACCGGGAACTTGTGCCAGCGAAACCGGCACCTGCAATGTTTCGCACCGTGGCAATGCGTCATCGGAATCCCCCGCCAATGCTGGCGTCACCGAGAGGCCCAACCCTGCCACCGCCAACGCAGCGAGCGACCGCAAAACTGGTGTTCTTTGATATTTATTTGCAGAAATCGACCACATGATTGTCCCCCTGTATGAGACGGCGCGGGGCCGCCTCATGCGAAGCACCGTAGGCGCCCGCGTGGAGCCGGTCAAGGCGGGAGCGAGCCTGTCGATTCGAGACGGGCATTTCGGCGCGGCGAGGTCGATCGAAACGTGGCCGCTCCATGTCCAGAAGTTCGGCTCCGTGGAGGCCAAGAAGGGCGGCGTGCGCAAGGGATTCGGCCTGGGCCTCTACATGGTCAAGCTCGTGGCCGAGGGCCATGGCGGAGGCGTCGAGGTGCTCGATCGGGACGGAGGCGGCGCGCTGTTCCGGCTCGTGCTCCACGAATAGCTCGCGGCGGACTTGCAGCCGCGCAGTAGTTCGTCGGCAATCGGAAATGCGGTTGCCCCTGTTTCGTACACGGGTAATGGCACGTTCCTCGCGGAAACGGCCTGCCCGAACGCGAGATCGCGTCCGCGAGCTCGGGCGGGCCGAAACGCCTGTGCCCGGAGGGGGAACGGAGAACGCTCCTCCTGACTACCGATGGACCCGATTTGCGATCCTCTTTGCCGTAGCCGCCCTGACGGTGGTCCTAGCGTGGCGTACGGAGTCCTCCCGCGATTTTGGATATCACCTGGCTACCGGGCAGTGGATCCTCGAGCACCGATCTTGGCCACGTGTCGATCCTTTCACCTACACTCTCTCGGGTCGCCCGTATATCGACATGCACGGGCTGTTTCAGATCGCACTGGCGCTCGCCTATCGGGGCGGGATGATCGGCATCGGCCTGCTCCGAGTGGCCTTTGCGCTCGCCACTTTCGCCATCCTGTGGCTGTCGGCCGGCCAGCGTGGCGTCCGATCGCCGGCGCTCCTCGGTCTCGGTCTTCTAATCGCCCTTCTCACATGGGAAGTGCGCCTCATGACCCGACCGGAACTTGCCAGCTCACTGTGCCTCGCGGCCGAGCTCTACTTGCTTCGCCGTCACGTCGATTCGGGAGAACGGCGCTTTCTCTTTGCGACCGTGCTGCTCCAACTCGTCTGGGTCTATTCGCACGCGCTATCGATCTTCGGGATCGCCGTGCTCGGGATGTACGCCGCCACGTCCCTGGTCGGGGGCCTGCGCCGGCGAGCGGTCGATCCAGCGCCGTGGCTGGCGCTGGCGGGCGCCGCGGCCATCATGTTCCTCAATCCGTACGGAGCCCGCGGCGTGTTGTTCCTGTGGGATCTTGGGTCCCGAATCGAACCCGGGAACCCGTTCGCCGACTCGATCTCGGAGCTGATGTCCCCGTTTTCGGAAAGCGCGGCTCAATTCCCCGCGCTCCGGTTTTTCAAGATCATGCTGATCGCTACTGCCATCGTGGTGATGGCGCGCGCACGCCGGATGTCATTCTTCGACCTGGCCGTGATTGGGCTCTTCGGAATGTTGGCGGCGATGCGCATGCGGTTTGTTGGCCTCTTCGCCATCGCGGCGCTCCCCGTCGCGCTCGAGGCCGCATCCGGAATGGGACGCTCTTTCGCGCGGTCGATACGGCTCCGGACCATCCGCGCGGGGACGTGTGCCGCCGTGATCGTCACGTTGGCCCTGGCGTTCCTGTGCGAGCAGACGATCTCCGGGGGCCTCTACGCCCTGAATCGGTACCCGATTCGCTTCGGCTACAGCGAGTCGCCTGCGGTGTTTCCTGTCGGCACGGTCAGGACGTTGGAAGAACATGCGCTCGGCGGCCGGGTCTTCAATGCGATCGAGCACGGCGGTTACCTCGCCATGCACCGCGGCCCGACCGAGAAGACCTTCATCGACGGACGCCTCGAGGTGATGGGGGAGGAGTTCTATCTCGAGTACTTGCGTGCGATCTCGGGCGAGGGCTGGGATGACCTCGAGGCACGCTATCAGCCGACGGTGGCGCTGGTCCCGGCCAACTTTCGCGCGTTGATCGGTCGCCTCCAGGGCGACCCGGCATGGGCACTCGTGGATGTCGACGCAGTCACCTTTCTGTTCGCCCGTGACACTCCCGAGCACCATGCCGCCATCGAGACCAATGGGAAACGACTGCGCCGGCTCAACGCTCCCGCCGCGACGAATGAAGAGGTGATCGTTCCGCCGCCACGCCAGATGCGGCTCGCCGAGCTCCTCGGACTTCGTCGCGTTCCCTTCGATACCTTTGGCCGAGGATTGAACTTCCTTCAACTCGGGATGTTCGAGGCGGCGCGCCGCGAGTTGCGGCAGGCGCTGCTCATGGCGGAGCAGCCCGAACCGGCATTGGTCAAGACGTACGTCATCGTGACGTCCCAGCTCGGTCGGATCCGGGAATCGCAGACCTGGTGTCGAAGGCTGATCGAGATCTCCCCGCAGGATGAGGAAGCCCGAGCGCTCCTCTCCAGCCTGGAGTCGAAACACTTCTGATCCATTCCATCCTCCGCTCGATCCCAGCGGAGCGACCGGTCCACGGGCCTGACCTGGCAAAGTTCCGTGCGAGCGGACTACACTCCATCGCGCAGGGAGGAATCTGACCATGAGCCAGACATTGACTCATCAGCCGCTCTCCGCCATCCACGTCGATGAGCGGGAGTGGGAGACACTGCGCTGGCCGGGGCAGTGGAGCAAGATGCTGTTCCACCCGCGAGCGGAGTCACCCACGGAGCCCAACGCCGGGTTGGTGCGCTACGAGCCCGGCTCTCATCATCCGTTCCACAAGCACGACTTCGCGCAGATCTGGTACATCCTCGAGGGCATCTTCACCATCGGCGAGGCGACGTACGGCCCCGGCACGATGCTCTATTACCCCGACCCGCATTTCGAGCCGCCGCTCATCACCGAGACCGGCGGGCTCATGCTCTTCGTCCAGTATCAGGGGCCAACGACCGGGGAGCGCCCCGTTTACGACGGTCGGTTCAACATGACCGCGCGACGGCCGATCAGCGAGGAGAACCTCGAGCGCTGATCAGCTCATCCCGCAAGGACGCCGCCACCGTCGACGACGAGCGACTGACCTGTCACATACGCGCCGCGCATGAAGCTGTAGGTAGTGCTCGGCGATGTCGGCGGGTTTGCCGATTCGCCCGACCGGGAGCTTGGCCAAGCGAACTCAGGAACTGCTGGGGTGGCAGCCGAAGTGGTGAGGGCGGACACGTCCTCTCGCTGGGTGGCGCCGGCGGGAGTCTGCTTGGCGCTCGGCTACCTGATGCGGCCGACCAACAGCATTTCCGTGCTGCTTTTGAGCGGATACGTTCTGATCAGACGGGCCAGGACAAGGTCGAAATGTTCGCTGAAGGAGAGCGCGATTTCTTCCTGAAAGGAATCGATGCCCAGCTCACCTTTGAGTCTGCGGGCGATGGCCCTGCCACGGCGACACGGTGCTAGCATTTCGTGTAGCCACCTCATTCAGGTCGCCTTCAGCGCGGCTCTCCCTCGGTAGCGGGCCCGGCGGTGGGCGACTTGACAGGACGTTCCATACAGGCTTATGGCGCCCTGGGGGCGGCTAGGACGAAGCGCTTCCCCCAAAAGGCTCGCTGGCGCGGTTGCTTGCTGCGCAGTTCCTCTTGCCGGGGGGTAAAGTCATGAAGAGCGTCGTGTTCACGACGGCTGCCATCGTGCTCGTGGCGGCCGCAGGTCCTTCGTCTGCAAGGACGATCCGTATCCCCATCACCCGCGTCGGCACGGTGCCGGTGCCCTGCGCCAACGAGACGCTCGGGACGTGCCACAACCGCTGGCATCCGGCCATCCGGCCGGCCGCGACGGCTAATCCCGGCGACACGGTGATCTTCGAGACGCGGGATGCGCTTGACAATCCCTTCAACCGCACCTCTACGCCGGCCACGGTCGCGGCCGCCAACTTGAACCTCGTGCATCCGCTGACGGGGCCCTTGTTCGTCAATGGCGCGCGGCGCGGTGACGTGCTCGCGGTGACGATGGTCGATGCCATCCCCGGCCCGGACCACTTTGGCTACACAGTGGTCATCCCCGGCTTTGGCTTCCTCCGCGACGTTTTCCCCAACCCGGCGATCGTGCACTGGGAGCTGGGCCCGGAAGAGAACCAGTTCGCGACCTCCAGGGACATCCCCGGCGTGAGGATCCCGCTGCACGGCTTCGCCGGCACCATCGGTGTCGCGCTCGGGCGGCCCGAGATCGAGACCGCCTTCCTGCGGGAGGACCAGCTCCTGAGGGCGGGTGGGTTCGTGCTGCCTCCGCAGCCGCAGGATGCCGTGCCCGCCGCCCTGTGCGGCCCGTCGGGAAGCGCGCGCGATCGCTGCCTGCGCACCATTCCGCCCCGGGAGAACGGCGGCAACACCGACATCAAGCAGATGGTGAAGGGGACCACGCTCCTCTTCCCGTGCTTCGTGGACGGCTGCCTGTTGTCGATGGGAGACGTGCACTTCGCGCAGGGCGACGGCGAAGTCTCCGGGACGGCCATCGAGATGAACGCCATCGTAACCGTCAACGTGGAGGTCCGGAGGGGGCTCGCCGCGTTCGGCAGCTGGCCGAAGTTCGAGAGCAGCAGGGGCGGCGTGCTCAAGGACCTCGAACCGAACCACTTCATCGCGACCATCGGCGTGCCCGTCAAGCCCGCGGGCGTTGTGATCGCTGAGGAGACATGGATCGACGGTGTGCGGCTGGGTCCGCTGACCAACCAGTCGGAGGACGTCACGCTCGCGGCGCGCGACGCGCTGCTCAAGATGATCGACTTACTCACCGGCCCGGAGTCGCCTTCGTCCGCGCGGCTGACGCCGGCGCAGGCCTACATCCTGTGTAGCGTCGCCTGCGACCTGAAGATCAGCAACCTGGTCGACGTGCCGAACTTCGTCGTCTCCAACTTCCTGCAGCTCGACATCTTCCAGGGCGATGGCGAGTAGCAGGCTCGCGCGCGCTTTGCTCCTCGGAGCGGCTGGAGCGCTGCTCCTCGGCCACTCGCCGTACCGGCAGTGGTACGTCTTTCGGGCGAAGCACCTCGTCGTCGTGACGAGCGACGCGCTTCCGGGGGCGTTCGCCCTCGCGGAGGCGGTGGCCGGGGCTATCGCGGCGCGCCTGCCCGAAACCAAGGCCCTGCCGGCGACCGCCCGCGCGTCCGCCGAAGTCGTGCGGCTCCTGCGCAGCCGGCAGCTGCAGGTCGGCCTCATCCCCCCTGCGGACGCGCTGGAGGCCCTCCAAGGAAAGGGGAGGTTCTCGGACGACGCGCCGGTCCCGCTGCGCGCGCTGGCGTCGCTCGGGAGCTACCTGCTTGTCGTGCTCGACGAGTATCCGCGTGAAAAGGCCTTTCGCATCGTCCGGACGGTGGCGGAGTATCCCGGCAGCTGGCCGCTGCCACAGAAGCCGGTGCTGCGCGGCAAGGCACCGATCCCGTTCCATCCCGGCGCGCTCGACTACTACGAGGGGCGGCCGACTCCATCGGAAGGCTGACTGGGCACGGTCGCAAAAGCGTTGTGCGCCGGCTCGCTGGTGCTGGGCCTCGCCCTCCCCGCGCCCGGCCACGTGCTTCTCGACCCCGATGTGGCAGAAGGGCTGATCGCCGAGATCGCCCGGTTCTCCAAGGAGTCGCGCAAAGGCCCCGAGGCGGACGAGGCGCTGTACCGCCTCGGCGTGACCGTCGAGGCGCTCGTCGGGTTGATGAACCAGGACGCCGCGGCGCACGGCCAGAGCGACTTCCTGGTGCAGCTCATCGTGAAGCAGCTCGAGGCGAACCAAGTCGCGGTCCGCGTGCGCGACGGCCGATTCGAGTACGACCTGGCGGCCTTCCGCGAGTATTTGCGGCGGGCCCCGAGTGGACCGCGCGCAGTGGCCGCCCGCTTCCGGCTCATCGCGCAGGCGTTCCATCGGAGCACGGGCGACGATCCGTTGCGAACGGACGGCGCCGACGTCACCGGGCTGCGCAGCGCCATCGAGGAGGAGGAGCGCTTCCTGCACGACTACCCGGCCGATATCAGGGCGAAGGAGGTGCAGTTCTTCCTGGCGGTTGATTACTGCAGGCTCCAGCGGTTCTGGACCGAGCCCGTGCGCCCGTATCTGGACCGGTGCCGCGCGGGCCTGCGAGACCTCATGGCGCGCCGCCCGGGCACCATGGAAGCGAGGGCGGCAGAGGCTCTGCTCGAGCGGCTCGCGCCGTGAGCCGCTCGCCCGGCAGTGCTTGGGGCTGCCCAAGCGCCGGCCGCGAGGATGCGCGGGGCGTCGAGCGAGATCACGACATCGCCGATGGTGCGCCGTCCAACTTTTCTGCAGTTTCTTTATGATCGTCTTGACCAGCACTGGGAACCATTTGAAAACTCCTCGCGAAATGCATTTGAATCACAGCAACGCCAGTGCCAACGATTGCGGATCGCTTCGGTAAGCTCGATTTCAATTCTCTCAAGGGGTTGCAGGTTGGAACGCCAGGCGCAGTGCTGCCCACCTCCGGCATCCTCGTCACTGTCCGGCCGTCGAAAACGCCAGCCAAAGCGTCCGCGCATGAGGAGTTCCAGGTAGAGATCGACGAGACCGCGTGCACTGAAAATCGCGCCATCGCTCTTATTCCAGATCACTCGCGTCTCCAGTATGTCTCCAGAATTCAGGTCGACTGACGGACTCTCACGAGACTTAACGTAGACAAGTCCTTCGACCCAAATCCCAGTTCGGCAAAGCGAATCAGCAAAAGGCGTGCGGTGTCGCATGCTTAATCTACTTGCCGAAATAGGGTTCGAATCCCGTCGGAGAGATCTCTTCAGCGGTCCGACACTCGCTTTGGGTTCTACCTGCGGCGCTGGTGCCCACCGTGACGTTTTTGATGTCCGCCACTCGGCAGCTTCACGTGAACGCCGCCTATCAGCTCGCTACCACGGCTTTGGCGGTATTCATTTTTGTCGCCGCCGCTCGAGGCCGCTGGTTCGCGGGGGCCGGACTGTTGCAGAGGGCGGCGACCGGGCTTGTCGCGTCCGCAATGGGCTATGGCATCGCGCAACTTCGCGCGCTGGTGCACTGATCCGAAACAGCTTGGCGATGGGTATGACGCCGATCTGCCCGATCTGCGGGATCGTAGCGATCAGCTGCTTCGGTACGCTTCCCAATCCTTCATCATGGCGTTGCCTCCGCGTCGGTACCCATAACGGGACGCCACAACCGACGGCTCCCATCCCTTGGGAGCGTGCGATCTGGCAGAACGCGTGTTACACCCGCGGCCCATGGACTCGGGGCGGGCTCCATCCACCGCGCTGGCGTCGCGCTTTCAGCAGATGTTCCCCGTCCTCTCTCCGGCCGAGGTCGAGCGGGTCCGGCATTTCGGCGAAGTGCGCCGCTTCCTTCCCGGCGAGGCCCTGTTTCAAGCGGGAAAACCCGGCCCGGGGATGTGCGTGATCCTTTCCGGCCGGGTGGCGGTCGCCGGCCGCGACGCGGTGGGCCAGGCCGTCCCAGTGGCGGCGTTCGCGGACATGATCGGCGCCAGGCTCGAGGACCTGGCGGAGGTGGTCCCGGGCGAGGTCCTGGCCGAGATCGGGGAGCTCTCCGGACAGCGCAGCATGAGTGTGATCGACGCGAAGGCGGTCGGGGAGGTGGAGGCGATCGTCGTTCCGCCCGAGGGGCTCCGGGCACTGCTCATCGCCGAAGCCGAGCTTGGGGAGCGCATCCTGCGTGCGCTCATCCTTCGCCGCGTGGCCTTGATCGAGATGGGCTTCGGAGGCCCAGTCCTCATCGGTTCAGTCAAGTCCCCGGAGGTGACGCGGTTGTCTGTCCTCCTCGGACGGACCGGAATTCCCTTCCGGGTAATCGACCCCGATCAGGACGCGGACGCCTCGTCACTGCTCGCGCGGTTCGCCCCGAACCCGGGCGAGCTCCCGATCGTCGTCATCCCAGACGGCACGGTGCTCAAGAACCCGACGAAGCAGGATCTGGCGCGCGCCCTCGGCCTGGTGGCAACGACGCTGCGCTCCGACCCGTACGACGTAGCCATCGTCGGCGCCGGTCCAGCCGGACTGGCGACCGCCGTGTACGGAGCGTCCGAGGGCCTCTCGATCCTGGTCCTGGAAGCGCTCACCTATGGAGGACAGGCTGGCGCCAGCGCGCGGATCGAGAACTATCTTGGTTTTCCCACCGGCATCTCGGGGCAGGCGCTGATGTCGCTCGCGTTCACGCAGGCGCAGAAGTTCGGGGCGGAGTTCAGCTTGTCCACCGAGGTGAAGCGGCTGGACTGCACGTCCGAGATCTCGGGGCCTGATCCGGTGCACATCCTCCACCTTGCCGACGGCCGGCAGGTCCGAGCGCGGGCGGTGGTGGTAGCCACGGGCGCGCGCTATCGCCGTCCGGAGATCCCCAACCTGTCGCAGTTCGAGGGCCGCGGTGTTTCGTACTGGGCCTCGCCCGTCGAGGCCAGGCTGTGCCGCAAACAAGACGTGGTCTTGCTGGGCGGAGGAAACTCGGCAGGGCAGGCAGCGGTGTTCCTCGCCAGCCACGCGCGCCACGTGCGGATGCTGGTGCGCGGACCGAGCCTCTCGAGCACGATGTCACGCTATCTCATCGAGCGGATCGCTGCCTGCTCCAACATCGGGGTGATCTGCGAGACCGAGGTCGTCGAGCTCCTGGGCGCCGCCGACCAGGGGCTGCGGGGCATGCGCTGGCGCAACCGTCTCACCGGAAACGAAGAGGAGCACGCCATCTCCCACTTGTTCCTCTTCACGGGCGCCGACCCGGCGGCGAGCTGGCTTGCGGGGTGCGGCATCCCGCTGGACGAGAAGGGCTTCGTCCGCACCGGCGCCGACGTGCGTTCGACCGGTCGTGAGCTGCTGCCGTTGGAAACCGGAGTCGAGGGAATCTTCGCCGTTGGCGACGTCCGTTGCGGTTCCGTGAAGCGGGTAGGGGCCGCCATCGGGGAGGGGGCGGCGGCGGTCGCCCAGCTGCACACTTTCCTTGCCCGGCGTCATTCAGCGGCTACTGGCGCAAGGCCTGCCGAAGCGGCCCGGTCCGCCGCCCGCTTCGCGTAGCGAGCGCACGCAACTTCATCGAACCTTCACGGAAACCGGTCCTTTGGACGGCTCAGCGGCGGGTTCTTCTAACTCTTGCGTGAATCTCGCCCGGTTAGCGTCACCCGCGCCGGCGTCAAGGCTGAGAGCCGCTGACGAATTGCCGCTCGAGCGCGGTCGAAGGCGCCCTTATCTCCGTGGAGCTGATGAGCCCAGTTCGCCCCCATCGATAAGGAGTGAATCTCGAAGGCCAACTGATCCGGATCGGCGTCGGCCCGCAGATGGCCGGTCTCCTGAGCTTTTCGCACCGCTACCGAAAGCGTGCTGAGCCACTCTTTCATCAAGGCCGCAATCCGGTCTCGGATTGGGCCCGGGCGGCTATCGAACTCGGCGGAGACAGCGGCAAAAAAGCAGCCGCCCCGGAAGACGCCGCGACCTGCGTAGTCCAGCCACGCGTCGCAGAGCGCCCAAAGGCGGGGTAGTCCACGGGGTGCCATCAGCCCCCTACGCACGACAGCATCAACGAAAATCTGGCGAGCGCGCTCGATGGTGGCCAGCTGCAGGTCCTCTTTGGAGCCGAACGAAGCGAACAGGCCGCTCTTGCTCATCTTCAGCTTGCTGGCCAACTGACCGATGGAAAGGCCCTCCAGCCCCTCTGCGGAAGCAAGATGCACTGCCAAGTCCAGGATTTGACGGCGCGTGCGCTCTCCGCGCTCGAGACGGCCATCCGAGTACGTGTTCTCGCGAGCGGCAGCTTCCCTCACGGGCGATTAGATAGCACGGTCGTTCAGATAGCGGCAACTCAGCACACTAATAAAAATGAACAGAGATAGCGAATGGCTTGAGTATTAGTACGATTGTGCTAATTGTTTGGGCAAAGATCGCAAGAAGGTCTCTCACAAGGCCGGTGGGTTGGTTGGTCGTGGGAATAGAACAAACGGTCGTTCGCTCTGGTTGCTCCAGAGCAGCAAAGGAGCAGGTGATGTGCACCGTCAAGACATGGCGCTTCCCTACCCTACTGATTCCTCGCGCCGACCGAGTCGAGGGTGCCAGTTGTCGCAACCCGGTTTGCCAACGTCCGCTCTCTGGTACTTGGGACCAGTCGGGGCCGCTCTGTTGCAACTGCGCACTCGAGTTTGAGTTGTTTCATCGAGAAACCCGTTGGCCAAACCGGTCGAGCGAGGTTGAGGCAGCACCGCGGAAGTCCGAGTGGCCGCGGAAGAGAGCGAGATCAATCCAGTCTCGGGCCGTCAGGCTTGGGATGAAGACGTTGGCTGCAGTTGCCCCTGCCGCGGCCGAGCAGCGGGCTGCTCGGATGTTTTTCACGCCACAGCGCAGCGCGCGGTGGACCGCTCCGTACGTGACGAAGCTTCCAGCCAACACCTTCCGGCTCAGCACGGAGGAGCACGAAATTGCCGCCTGGAGCTGGGGTCGAGGCCCCGCGGTGCTGCTCGTCCACGGATGGGCCGGCTACGGCGCGCAGCTCGTGAATTTCGTGGAGCCGCTCGTGCGCGCTGGTTTTCGCGCCGTGACCTTCGATATGCCCGGCCATGGAGCCTCCACCGGACGGGAGCTGACAGTGATTGATATGTCCCGGGCGATTCGAGCGGTGGCGCAGGTCGCAGGGCCCACGCACGCGGTGATCGCGCACTCGCTGGGCGGAACCGCCGCCATCTGGGCACTCAGGAATGGGCTGGAGGCCAAACGGCTGGTTCTGCTCGCCCCCGCAGCCGAACCCACTCACTTCGCGCTCGCCCTGGCCACCGCAATCGGATTGCCCGCAGTGCGCGCCCCCGGGATGTTGGAGCGCATCGAGAGCCGCGTGGGAATCAAGTTGGCTGACTTCAATGTCGCCCGGCTCGTGTCAGAGATGACCGCGCGCCTCCTGGTCATCCATGATCCGGAGGATCCGGAGGTGCCATTCGATCACGGCGAAGCGATCGCCGTTGCCTGGCCCGGCGCGCGGATCGAACGCGCCGCCGGAATGGCGCACAGAGGCATGCTGCGCAATCCGGGGCTGATTCAAAAAACGGTGGCATTCGTGAGCTCTCAGAGCCGGTCAAGCAAACCCTGCGCGGCGGCGACTTCTTAGGCGTCGCGGTTTAGTCGTGACTATGTCTATGGGTCTTGCTTCGCAACGCGGCGACCGCAATGTTCGTCATTGCGAGAATGCTGACGCGTCATTTACGATGGATGTCATGGACGCGCGGCTACTGAGTGGGCTCGAAGCGTCCTCTGGGCCTTAGCCGCAAATGAATCCGGCCAGGCGATCCAGACGCTGAAGATCGGGTTGCGTATCAGAACGTTCGCCGGCAGTCTCGTTAGCTCAGATGGATCTCGACTCGCTGTGCGCCCTACCCCGCTATCAGGAGATCTTCGCGCCCTGCCGCCCTGACCAGATGCAGGTAAAGAGAGGGTGAACGTGTCCTGGTTGCGTGTCGTCATTGGCCTCGCGCTTGTCTCGGCAATCCTTTTCGGCATGCACTACTACCTCTGGCTTCGCATCGTTCGGGATACCGGAATCGGCGAGCCGTGGCGTGCGATCGCGTCCGGAGGACTGGTGCTCCTGGGAGTGATGATGCTCGCAGGGTTTCCGCTGATGCGCTTTGCACCGCGACGGCTCACCTCTCCTGTCATGTGGGTCGCCTACACCTGGATGGGCCTGGCGTTTTTCACCATTGTGCTTCTGGGTATGGGCGAGCTCATCAAACTGGGTGCACGGCTGGCGAGCCTCGCCAGTGGATTTGATGTCGAACGCCGTCGATACCTGGCTCGCTGGATTGCGGCCGCTGCAGCCGGCGGTGCGGCAGGGCTCTCTGCCTGGGGTGGGCGGGGCGCAACGGCGGGGGCGGTTGTGACCAAGCGAGTGCGCATCGGGCTGGCGCGGCTGCCTCAATCGCTCTCTGGATATCGGATAGCTCAAATCACCGATCTTCACGTCGGTCCCACCATCGGACGGACTTACGTCGAGCACATCGTCCAGCGCGTCAACGCCCTCGAACCCAACCTGGTCGCTGTCACCGGCGATTTGGTCGACGGCTCGGTCGAGCAGCTGGGAAACCTCGTCGAACCGATCGCGCAGCTCAAAGCGCCCGACGGAGCATTCTTTGTGACGGGAAATCACGAATATTTTGTTCCAGGCCTGGAGCAGTGGCTCCAGTTTTTGAAGGAGCGGGGCCTGCGGGTCCTTCGAAATGAGCGAGTTTCCATTCGAGGTTCGGACGGTTTCGATCTCGCTGGGATCGACGACCTTACAGCCAAGTCGTATGGCCGCGGTCACGGAGCCGATCTTCCACGCGCCCTGGCGGGCCGGACGCAAGATCGGGCCGTCGTGCTGCTCGCCCATCAGCCGCGACAGGTGAAGGACGCCGTCGCCCTCGGGGTCGACCTCCAGCTGTCGGGCCACACGCACGGCGGGCAAATCTTTCCGTTCAGCCTCCTGGTCGGACTGTTCGAGCCGTATCTCGCCGGCTTGTTCAAGCTAGGGCAGACCCAACTCTACGTGAGTCGTGGCTCTGGGTATTGGGGTCCTCCCATGCGCTTGGGAGCTCCCGCGGAGATTACGCTCATCGAGCTGGTCCCCGCCTGAAGCGCGTGCGCCAGCACAGCACAGTGAACGACGGCATGGCGCAATAGGCTTCGGTCAGGTCCGCGGCTTGGCGAAGCGCCGGAAGAAGCTGTTCTCGTTCCAGCTGGGCCGGACGTCCCGATTTGCGACCCGCAGCACCAGCGCCGCGAAAGCGCGGTCGAAGCCGTCCATCGTCTGCCGGTCGATCGGTTGCTGCAAATCGTCCGAAGGCGCGTGATAGCGCTCGGTCAGCCACTTCTTTTGGGTCGCCTCCTCCGGAGTGCCCGACTTGAAACCCACTTTCAGTGCAAGCGCGGGAATGCCTTCGCGGATGAAGCTGTACTGGTCGCTGCGGATGAAACTGTTCCGCTTCGGCTGGGGATCGGGAAGGATCTCCAAGCCATTGCTAGCGCCCACGCCGCGGACGTCGTCGCCGAGATTGGATTCATCGAGGCCCAATACAATCAGCGACTTCAATGGATACAGCGGCAACGGATTGTCTGTGTTCAGGTTTGCGACGATTGCGCCCAGAGGCACGGTCGGCCGATTGGCAAAATACTTCGAGCCGAGAAGTCCCTTCTCCTCACCGGTCACCAGGAGAAAGATGATCGATCGGCGAGGCTTGTCCTTCGATTCCGCCGTTCGAGCCGCGGTGTCCAGCACCGCCGCGGAGCCCGCGGCATTGTCCATCGCGCCGTTGTAGATGGAGTCACCATTGATCGGATTGCCTACTCCGAGATGATCGATGTGGGCGGTAACGACGACGTATTCATCCTTCAGCTTGGGGTCGCTCCCGGGCACTAGGCCTACGATGTTATCGGATGTGACATTTTGCGTTTGTTGCTTCGCCACCATCCGGATCTTTACCGGCAATTCAAATCTTGGCAGAGGCTTGTTGTCTTTCGCCGCGGCCACGATTTCAGCAAAGGTGTGCCCTGAGCCCTCGAACCACTTCTCCGCTCGTGCCGGGTTCACGGTGACAGAAAGGCGAAGCCCATTCGTGTCGTTCAGCGACGCATCGGCAAATGTCATTGCCGGCTGGTTGCGGCTGTTGGACACTCGTGGCCACGGAATGTCCATGTTGTTGGGGTCGAGAATCCGGACCCAGCCGAGCGCCCCCGCTTCCTTCAACGCCCTCCAACGCTCGCGCACCGATTGGGCGTGAGCACTTAGCGGGCCGAGGACCGAAGCGGGTGCACCCGACAGATACACCACTACTTTGCCTTTGAGGTCGAGAGCCCTGAGATCCTCGATCCCCTTCTCGGGAATGGTGACGCCATATCCGACGAACACCAGCGGCGCCTCGAGGCTGGGCGCGAGATCCGGCGCGGGGGACAGATAGCCATCCTGCGCGAAGTCGAGCGTCTCGGATTGGCCGTTGCGCAACAGCTCCAGCTTCGTTTCGCGCTCGTCGATCCGGCGGCTGACCAATTCAATCGGCTGGAAGTAGCCGAGGGTTCCGGCGGGCTTGAGCCCCGCCTTTTCGAACTGGCCGGCGGCGTACTCGGCTGCCTTGCGATGGGCAGGCGTGCCGGTGAGGCGTCCCTCGAGGGCGTCGCTCGCCAGCACCTGCATGTGCGACCACCAGCGGGCGGCGGGCTCATCTTGTTTGCCTTTGGCAAAGCGACGGAAGAAGCTGTCGGGGTTCCAGGCTGGCCTGGTCTCGCGATCCGCGACGCGCAGGACGAGCGCCATGAAGGCACGGTTGAAACCTTCCACGGTCCGACGATCGATCGGCTGCTGCAAATCATCGGAGGGCGCGTGATATCGCTCGGTGATCCATCGTTTCAGCGTCTCCTCTTCGGACGTGCCCGGGTTGTACCCGACGCCCAGCGCCAATGCGGGGACACCCTGAAGGATGAAGCTGTATTGATCGCTTCGGATGAAAAGGTTTCGTTTCGGCTGCGGGTCGCGCATGATTTCCAGGCCCATTTGCGAGCCCACCGCGCGCACGTCGTCCCCGAGGTTCGATTCGTCCACTCCGAGGACGAGCAGCGACTTGAGAGGATAGAGCGGGAGGAATGCATCGGTGTTCAGGTTTGCGACAATTGATTTCGCCGGCACGGTGGGCCTTTGCGCATAATATTTCGAGCCGAGCAAACCCATTTCTTCGCCGGTCGGAAGCAAGAAGATGATCGAGCGTCGCGGCTTCTCCTTCGCCGATGCCAGGGTGGCCGCGGTGTCTAGCACCGTCGCCGAGCCCGAGGCATTGTCCATCGCGCCGTTGTAGATGGAATCACCGTTGATGGGTTTGCCGATCCCGATGTGATCGATGTGCGCCGAGAGCACGACGTACTCGTCTTTCAAGGCAGGGTCGCTCCCTGGCAGGACTGCGACCACATTATCGGAGATGACTTTTCGTGACTTTTGTTTTGCAGTGATGCGAATCTTTGCCGGCAACGCGAATTTCGGAAGAGGCTTGTCGTCTTTGGCGGCCGCCAGAATTTCCGCGAAGGTATGACCCGAGCCCTCGAACCATTTCTCCGCCTGGGCCGGGTTGGCAGTCGCCATCAGGCGCAGCCCGTTTGTCTCATTCAACGAGGTATCGGCGAAGGACATCGCCGGCTGCGTTCGATTGTTCACCCAACGCGGCCAGGGAAGGTCCATGCTCTCGGGGTTGAGGATGCGGATCCACCCCACTGCGCCCGCCGCCTTGAGGGCTTTCCACCGCTCGCGCACCGACTGCGCATGGGCGCTCAGCGGCCCCTGAACCGAAGAGGGCGCGCCCATGAAGTACAAGACGATCTTGCCCTTGACGTCGAGGTCCTTGAACTCGTCGATTCCGCTCTCGGGAATCGCGATGCCGTAGCCGGCGAACACCAGCGGCGCTTCGAGGGCATGCGCGAGATCCGGCGTTGGCACGATGAAGCAGTCCCTGCCAAAGTCGAGCTTCTCGGTCCTGCCGCGCCGCACGAGCTCCAGCTTGGATTGCGCTTCGTCGATGGTGCGGCTGATGAATTCAATCGGCTGAAAGTAACCGTGCGTTCCGAGTGGCTTCAGCCCCGCCTTCTTGAATTGCGCCGCCGCATACTCGACTGCCTTGCGGTGGCCCGGCGTTCCGGTGCGGCGCCCTTCGAGTCGGTCGCTCGCCAGCACCTGCATGTATGACCACCACCGGGAAGCGGGCTCGCCGTCGTTACTCTGAGCCAGCGCGGCAACGCTTGAAGCGAATATTGCGACCGCGGTTCGTGTATTCACGTGCTCTCCTGAAACGGGGGTGAGAATCTGCGCAGCGGGCGAAGCGATAGCCAACGATGGAGAATTTCTCAAGCAAAGAAGGGACGGAGTTGCGAGCGAGCGGTGCTGAACGTCGGAGGCAATGACCGGTAAAAGGAATAGGTGAACCGGTGCTTGACAGTACTAATATGCACTGATATGCATATACACTACTATGCATTCGTCAGTGTTCGGGACCCTAGCCGAGCCGACCCGCCTGCGGATCGTCGAGGCGCTCCGCGGCGGCGAGCACGCGGTCAACGAGATCGTCGACCGAGTTGACATCCACCAGTCGGGGGTGTCGCGCCACCTCCGCATCCTGCAGGAGGCGGGGTTCGTCCAGGTCCGGCCCGATGGACCCAAGCGGTTCTACTCGCTTCGCCCGGAGCCATTCCACGAGATCGACGCGTGGGTCGCTGGCTATCGCGACCTCTGGGAGGCGCGCCTCGGCAAGTTCGCCGAGGAGCTCGAGCGAAGGCGGAAAGCACGCGCAACCAAACGCAAGGAGAGGACTTCATGACGAAGCAGATCAAGACCGCAGGAGAAGCAACCGCGAAACGGAGGATCACGATCGAGCGAACGTATCAGGCGTCGATCGAAGACGTCTGGGAGTTGTGGACGACGAAGGAAGGCATCGAGTCGTGGTGGGGCCCGGACGGTTTCTCGGTGAAGGTTCACAGCATCGACCTCCACCCTGGGGGTGAGCTGCGCTACGCGATGACCGCGATCGCACCCCCGCAGATCGAGTTCATGAAGAAGGTGGGCATGCCTCTGACGACGGAAGCGCGAGTCAGGTACACCGAGATCGTCCCTCGGAAGCGGCTGGCGTACACGCACCTCGCGGACTTCATCCCGGGTGTCGAGCCCTACCATGTCGCGCACCTGGTCGAGCTCCACCCGAGTGCACAAGGAGTTCGGATGGTCCTGACCTTCGATGCGATGCACGCCGAGGAGTGGACCCAGCGGGCGGTCATGGGCTGGGAGAGCGAGCTCGGCAAGCTCGCGAAGGTGATCGAAGCACGAGCTGGATGACGGCAATCCGGCCCCAAGGTGTGGCGAAGCACAGGGGCCGTGCTCTTGGGCATTCTTGTCGGCGCAGCTCTTTCGCTCGGCACCGATCAGGTGCTGCATGTGCTTAAGGTCTACCCGCCCTGGGGTCAGGCGCTGCACGACCCAGGTTTGAACCTTCTGGCGCTCAGCTATCGGTGCGTCTTCAACGTCGTCGGGTTCTACGGGATCGCACAGTTGGCGCCTCGAAACCCGATGCGTCACGTTTTGGGTGGGAGTGGCGATCGGGTTCCTCCTGAGCGCGGTCCGCGTGGTCGCCGCACTCAAGGCGGACCTGAGCAGGCCCGCTCGGACGAGCCCATGAAGCCCAAGGCCCAGCAGTCGCGTTCGCATCCATAGGTTGCCTGGTCAAGCTCGAGTGACCAGCTTCCCTTCGCTTGATCGGCCAAAGGTCTGCAAGTTGGCTTGCGTGGTTTGTCCCGGCGTCGCTGGCGGTCCTCGCCGGCGCTCCGACGTCTGATCATCCATTAAGTCTACCCAAGAAGCCTGGGGCGGTAGCGCAGGCAGTGAACAATTCCTGCAATGACATCGTCCCTGTTTTGGGGACGCCTCAATATCGGAGCCAAAGTGCCTTACGCTACGGTATCTGTCGCAATGGCACGAGCGATTCGATGGGAGTGTTGGCCTTCGGCATTGAGGCAGGGATGTCTGAAGCAGGCGACTGGGCTTGGTATCTATACGACCCTTCCACCCAGAGAGAGTTGGGGACAATTTACGCCCCCCCAATTCTCGCAGGTACGGACACTTTTCAATCGCTTTGGGGGTTGTTTTTTCCAAGGCCCCCGTATTTTCGAGTGGACTTCTACGCCTGGACGGACGATGCGCGCCAACTAGCCCACCACAGAATCGATCAAGCCCCGGACGATAGCGACCGTAGTCCCGATTGGCGCCACGCTTTGGACATCAACGGCGGAAGCCTGGTGCTGTACTTGGGCCAGAGCGCACAGCCCGAACACAAGTGGAGAATCGAGGCCTGGCGGTTCGACGCTAGTGGGCAAAGGAGGCATGAACCCGTGGTGGTGGCCGTTGGCGCCGCTGCCGACCGACCTGCATGGATGGTTGGAGGCCTGAATCTCTTGCGAGAGTCAGTGATCCTGTATGAATTCCGCGGACGGGCTCAAGGTGTTTGGGTTGCAAGCAACGGCTCGGTTCTCGCTCGTGCAGATCTAGGCACGGCTCCAAGGCCTATTCCACACTACATGGAGAGATTTGGGGAAGGCCTGACGCTCGCTCCGCTGTATGACCTAAGCCTGGCATTGCGAGTAAGTGGCGAATGGATTTGGACGATTCCGAATTCCAAGAATGCCGGCCCGGCTCGCCCCGCGCCCGATTGGCTAGCTTCGCGGCCCAATACCAAGCTCGAGCTCGCCCGTGGATACTCAGCGTATGTTCTGCTTCCGTTCGGAAACCTGATTCCGGCTCCCGAGAGTCAAGACGTCGCCTTCTTTGATCAAAGCGGGGATTTCTGTGGGTCGCTCGAAGTCCCCGTAAACCGGCCACCCGGGTACCCAGGTCCGGATATCGATCTGGGGCGAGACGGAACTCTTTTCCAACAAACGAGGAGTGGATGCGACCCTGATTACGACTGCTGCGGCTGGAACTTCTGGCCACGGCTCGCCGAGTAACAGGTGTCGGCTCTTTCCCGGAGACGAGAACCGGATAAACTACTTGGGACTAGGCACTACAACGACGTCATCGAAGAACCACCAACCGAGGTAGTTGTAGAATCCAAATTGTATCTCCGAGCGATCTTGGGACGCCATCAGGCCGTTGAGTTGGACCTGCGTCCAAGGAAGGTCGGGAGCATCGACCAAATCGTAGACAATCACTCCCTCCCACCGCACTCGAAACGCATTAGGCTGCCCCGTGTTCCACAGCCAGAAACTCAGCGAGTACTGCTGGCCTGCCACCGTGGGGAGGATCTGGGTAATGTACTCCAGGCTACCTAAGCCGGCGTGTTGAAGACCGAAGGCGCCACTGAAACGAGCCTCCTCAGTGATTCCGCAGAAGCACGGCCCTGACCCCCGTAACCACCCGCGAAAATCGCCAGTCTCAAATCCGCAGTTGACGACAAGATTCTCCGAAACAGCATCGCATTCGCTTTGAATGATGGCTGCCAGGGCATTTGGGTTAAACCCGAGGGCGAGTAGCAGCACGGCTACTGTGAATGAGGTCTTCATCGTAAGTCCCCCAAGTTTGCCATGGTCCCTGCTCAACGTCCAAAGCGGCAACCCGAAACGTCCGTTATCTCTCGTCTCCTCAGTCAGTAAGAAGCCCAAAAGCTGGCCGAGCTGGAAATCCCCGCTTGGCTAAATTCCGCCCCCGTGGTGAAACGAACTGGCGACTCAAGAGACAGAGCGCTGGAAAGAGGGAGGAACAATGAACACAGCTAGAAATGCATTGGGTGCCGCTATCCTGTTCACGGTCTTAGCGGGGGCTTTTCCCGCTGCAGCGGCGGATAGCAAGTCTGGAACCGATACGGATGCGAAAAAGAAGGTCTTCCAGCAGAAAACCGAAGATCAATATGTCTCAGCGTATTTCGGCGTGAACCGTAATCTCGGCCGCGCGTGGGTCGAGGTGGCTGTCGCGCCGTATGTCGACACACCGCAGAGGGATGTCATCGCTCGGAAAATGATCAAGGGGCTCTACTACGATGCAGAGCGAAAAGCTGTCATCTACCAGCAGGCAGGGAAGGAGACCGTCTGCGCCGAGGACTGGCATTTCTTGCTCTCAACCTCGCTCAAGACCACCGGAAATTGTGAACTGAAGGTGAGCGCTAAAGCGCGCAACGTCGACGATGGTTTTACTGTCGACAAAGAGCCGGTGACTAAGGTTACCCTCATAGCGCACAAGCTAACTCCAGCGAAGGCCGCAAAGGCGGCGATGGGCGACGTGGACGTCATCGTCATCGCCCCGGACGAGAACAACTAGAGTCTGCCACGCTAGCGCTCGAGGAGCTTCTCGAGCGGATATTCTCCGTATGAGGACGGCGGTCACTTCGCGGCCTGGGAACAGCCGGAACTCTTCGCCGCCGAGCTCCGGGCCACGTTCAGATCACTGCGCTAATTGGAGCGAGGGGGGACCTGCGCGCCCTCTTCCCGCTACACGGAGGAGATAAATGATAACCCGCGAAGGCTCTCGGCCGGCCAGCGCCGAGCAGCGGTTGAAAGAACTTGGCATCAAGCTCCCGGCGCCGCCTGAGCCGTTCGGCACCTATGTGGAAGCGGTGCAGACGGGCAATCTGCTTTTTCTGAGCGGGATGCTTCCCACGGAAGGCCACGGGGCGAAATTCATCGGGCGCGTCGGCGCGGAGGTCGATGTGGAAGCGGGGCGCAAGGCGGCTCACCTCGCGACGCTCAACGTCCTCGCTGTCGCGCGGCAGCATTTGGGATCGCTCGACAAAGTGACCCGGATCATCCGGCTCGGCGTGTCGGTGGCCACTTCGGGAGATGTCCGCGATCAGCCCAAAGTCGCTGACGCCGCTTCGGAGTTGCTGCAAGACGTCTTTGGAAAAGACAAGAGCCCCTGCCGCTTGGTGTATGGCGTCGCAAGTCTTCCGCTCGGCGCTCCAGTCGAGCTGGAGATCATTTTCGAGGTGGCGCGGTAAGAGAGGGTCAAAAGCGGAGCTAAACGATGCGTCTTTTCAGCTCGCCCGTTCGAACCCGATGCTGGCGGGTTGCCCGCATAGCGTTGGTGGTTTTTGTGATGCTCGCATCATTTCAATTGCTGGCCAGAGCCCAGGGAAAGGAACGTCCCGTGGAATACCCGACTTTTTATCGCACCACACAGATAGATGGTCTCTCGATCTTTTACAGAGAGGCAGGCCCGAAACACGCGCCGACGCTTCTCCTGCTGCACGGACTTCCCTCTTCATCGCGGATGTTCGAGCCTCTCTTCACCCGGCTTTCCGATCGCTATCACATAGTCGCGCCCGATTACCCGGGCTTCGGCCATAGCGATTGGCCGGACTCGAAAAAATTCGCGTATACGTTCGATCACTACGCCGAGATCATGAATCACTTCACCGAAGCGCTCGGTCTCTCGCGCTACACGCTTTACATGCAGGATTACGGCGGCCCCGTGGGTTTTCGCATGGCCTTAGCCCATCCGGACCGGATCGAGGCTCTCATCGTCCAGGATGCTGTGGCGCACAACGAAGGCCTCGGGGCGAATTGGAAGCCGCGGCGGGCCTTTTGGTCCAATCGCGCTGCCAACGAAAGCACCCTTCGCACCAATCTCTTGTCGCTGGCGACGACACGGACGCGGCATCTCGGGAACGATCCCAACGTGGAACGCTATGACCCGGATCTATGGTCGGATGAATTTGCATTTCTTAACCAGCCCGGCCAGGCCGACATTCAAAGCGACCTTTTCTACGATTACCGCACGAACGTCGACGCCTACCCCAAATGGCAAGCGTGGATGCGCGAGAGACAGCCTCGGCTTCTCGTTCTCTGGGGCAAATACGACCTGTCTTTCGAGCTTTCGGAACCGGAGGCCTATCGCCGCGACGTCCCGAAGGCCGAAGTCCACGTCCTCGATGCGGGTCATTTCGCGCTCGATACCGCAGCGGATCAGATTGCGCAGCTCGTCCGGGGCTTCATGAAGTAGGCGGCGGGCATATGAGGCCGCGGCGGAACACGATACCGAAGCTGTCGCGCAGTTCTCCTGCACAGCGTTATGGCGTTACTGCTTTGAATGCAATTGGAGGGAAATAATATGTCTGATGAGATCAACCATCATCGCCGCCGGTTTCTCGGCACCGCCGCAACTACTATTGCTGCAGCCTCACTCGGCGTGTTCCCTTCTGCTGAGGCACAAACCCGCAAGACACAACGGTTGAATACTTCGTTCGGCCCTCTCAAACAAATCGATGCCGGCCTCCTGAACATTGGATATGCAGAAGCCGGCCCCACGAATGGTCCCGCGGCAATTCTTCTCCACGGCTGGCCCTACGACATTCACAGCTATGTCGATGTTGCCCCTTTGTTGGCATCGGCGGGCTACAGGGTGATCATCCCGTATCTGCGCGGCTATGGCACGACGCGCTTTCTTTCAAGTGAAACGTTCCGGAATGGTCAGCAGTCGGTAGTTGCTCTCGATATCATCGCCCTGATGGATGCTCTCAAGATCAAGAAGGCTATTCTCGCCGGTTTTGATTGGGGAGCGCGGACGGTCGACGTCATGGCGGCGCTCTGGCCTGAACGCTGCAAGGCGCTCGTCTCGGTGAGCGGTTATCTGATTACCAGTCTCACTGCGAACCTAAAGCCGTTGCCGCCAAAGGCTGAATACGGATGGTGGTATCAGTATTATTTTTCCACCGAACGCGGCAAGCTCGGCTACAGCGAAAACCGGCATGATTTTAACAAGCTCATCTGGAAGAACGTCTCGCCGAACTGGGACTTCGATGATGCTACGTTCGATCGCACTGCAGCGTCGTTCAACAACCCGGATCACGTCGACATTGTCATCCATAATTACCGCTGGCGACTGAGTCTGGCTAAAGGCGAGCCCAAGTACGACGATCTAGAAAAGAAACTTTCCGAAGCTCCGGTCATCACCGCGCCCGCAATCACCATTGCTAGTGATTTCGACGGTCCGGCTGCGGACGGAACATCCTATGCCAAAAAATTCTCTGGCAAATATTCGCACCGAATCTTGAAGGGCATCGGTCACAACGTACCTCAAGAAGCTCCACAGGCCTTTGCCAAGGCTGTTATTGATGTGGACCGTTATTGATCGGCGTTGGCCCACCATCGGGCACGTCAATGCGCGCTTTCTCAATCAGGTCTCTCATCAAGCTCCGATCGCCGTAGTAACGCGAAAGCAATTCGTCGACCGGATTCGTACGTGTCGAATCGCTGACAGCGCTTGCGCAGTCGTTCGACAGGGCCCCGAAGAACCGCGCGACGAGGCCCCGCGAAATGGCAACGGGCCGCGGAACGAGCCGTGGCACGAAGACTGCACTGCCCACCGCAAGATATGCTAATCGATGAGTACTCGACTCAGGTGAACACCCGACCTCAATCCACGCAGAGCGCCGCGGAAGCTGAAGACGCTCGGGCGAACAGGCACGATGAACGATCTCCCGGCGAGCCGCCTGAAGAGAGCAGCGCTGCCCAGCTAGGCAAGCGTTACACCGTAGCCGCGGGAATCCCCGCCGTCGTCCAGACGATGAAGTTCGGCCTCGCTGAAATGGGAGCCACCCGGAGCCTGCGCTCGTTCTTGGCCGTCAATCAGGAGGACGGGTTCGATTGCCAGAGCTGCGCCTGGCCCAGCCCGGACACAGGCCGGAAGATCGCGGAGTTCTGTGAGAACGGCGCGAAGGCGATCGCTGACGAATTGACGCGTCGCCGAATCGGGCCAGAGTTTTTTGAAAGATTCAGCATCCGGGAATTGCTGAAACAATCAGATTATTGGCTGAACGCGCAGGGACGCCTGACGCACCCGATGATCAAGCGAGAGGGCAGTACGCATTACCAACCCATCGAGTGGGCCGACGCGTTCGCGCTGATCGGTTCCGAGCTTCGCGCGCTCGCCCGGCCCGACGAAGCCATCTTCTATACGTCGGGGAAAACATGCAATGAAGCCGCGTTTTTGTTCCAGCTCTTTGCGCGGCAGCTCGGGACCAACAACCTGCCCGATTGTTCCAACATGTGTCACGAGTCGAGCGGCACCGCCCTCACGGAGACCATTGGGATCGGCAAGGGGACAGTGACGCTCGAGGACTTCAATCAGTGCGACACGATTCTCATCCTCGGCAGCAATCCAGGAACAAACCACCCGCGCATGCTGACGTCTCTCGAAGCGGCCAAGCGCAACGGCGCGGCGATTATCGCCATCAATCCAATGCCCGAGACGGGGCTGATGCGCATGATCAACCCCAACCCACAGGACTACCCGAACCCGTTCCGGTTCGTGGGAGCACTGGTCGGGTCAGGCACCGCGCTCACAGACCTTCATGTTCCAGTCCGCGTGAACGGAGACGCCGCGTTGCTGCAGGGCATCATCAAGTCGCTCCTCGACCGCGAGCGCAGCGCACCCGGCACGATCCTCGACCGATCGTTCATCGAACAGCAGACGACCGGGTTCGCCGAATTCGAGGCGGGCGTTGCCGCTACTTCCTGGGAGGAGATCGCTCAAAGCAGCGGAATCGATCGGGCAATGATCGAAAAGGCAGCGGATGTAGTCGCGCGGGCGAAGCGGATGATCGTCCTCTGGTGTCTGGGTCTCACGCAACAGCCGAACGGCGTCGACAACGTGCGTCAGGTGATCAACCTACTGCTGATGGGGGGCCACATCGGAAGGCCCGGCGCGGGCGCATGCTGCGTCCGGGGGCATAGCAACGTACAAGGCGACCGCACGATGGGCGTTTGGGAGCGTCCACGCGAACCGTTCCTCGCGGCGCTGGATGCTGAGTTCGGCATCCGGGCACCGCGCCGCGGCGGCTACGACACAGTCGAAAGCCTGCATGCGATGCACGACCGGAGCGCAAAGCTGTTCTTTGCGATCAGCGGCAACCTGCTTCAGGCAGTTTCCGACACGCAGTATGCAGCGGAGGCGTTTTCTCGCTGCCCGCTCGCCGTGCACGTCTCGACGAAGCTCCACCGCGGGCACCTCCTCGCCGGACAGCGGTCGCTCATCCTCCCATGCCTCGGCCGCGCGGAGCGCAATCTGCGCGCGGGCGAGAACCAACTCTCGACCGTCGAGGACTCGATGGGAATAATCAATCCGTCGCGCGGCTCGCTGGCTCCTGCGTCACTGCATCTGCTTTCCGACGCGGAGATCATCGTCCGCACCGCACAGGCGGCGTTTGGAGCGAACACCCCCGTGGATTGGGAATCGCTATTGGATCACGACCGCATCCGCGAGCACATCGCGCGGGTCGTCCCGGGTTTCGAGGACTTCAACGCGCGTATTCGCAAGGGGATCTTCTACTTGCCGAATGGGGCCCGCGAGCGCGTCTTTCACACACCAACCGGCAAGGCGATGTTTTCCGTCTGCTCCGTTCCGGAGCATGCGCTCGGACCAGGCGAGCTGCTGATGACGACAGTGCGCAGCCATGATCAATTCAATACGACCATCTATGGTCTAAATGATCGCTACCGTGGCATCTACAAGGGTAGGCGCGTCATCCTGCTCAACCCAGACGACATGAATGAGCTCGGGGTGCGCGCAGGTCAGTGGGTCGACATCACCAGCCACTTCGAGGGGGAGACGCGAGTGGCCCGACGATTCAAGGCCGTCTCTTACCCGATCGCGCGAAAAAGCGCCGCCACCTATTTCCCGGAAGGGAATGTTCTCGTTCCGATACGATCCGTGGCGGCTTTGAGCAACCAGCCTTCCCATAAGTGCGTGCTGGTTACGCTGACCGCGTCGGAGATCCCGACGGGCTCACAGAGGGATGAAAATCAATGATCAAAGTAAGGCGACTGGGTTACCTATTGTCATCGATTGGGATCGCCACCCTGATCGGGTATTCGCAGGCCGGGGCAAGCGAATATGTGGCGCCATCGGAAGCCGTTCCAAGGGGCAGCGCTCCTCGGATGCAGGTCCAATTGCTGGGCCGCGGAGAACAGACAAAGCAATATGGCGTCATCTTCAGTCAGGGAGACGAGGCCCTTTCCGGATTGCAGGCCTTCGCAGAGAAGTATCACGTTACCAGTGCGCATTTTACCGCTATTGGAGCGGTGAATGGAGCGACGTTGGCGTGGTTTGATCCCCAGCGCAAAATGTACAAGAAGATTCCCATTGACGGTCAGTTCGAAGTGATTTCGATGATCGGCGACATCGCGCTCTATCAAGGAAAGCCGACCGTCCATACGCACATGGTGCTGGGGGCTGCGGATGGAACAACGCGCGCCGGCCATGTTCTCGATGCGTATGTATCGCCGACGCTCGAAGTGATGGTCACCGTCGATCCGATAGCGATGCAGAAACGGTTTGATCCGGAAACAGATTTGACCTTGATTGATCCATCTCTATCAGCAGCACGAGCTAGGTCGCATGGGCGCTAGGAGCGTGCAGAGTGGGCTTCCCGTACTCGGGGAAATCCCCTGGGGAACGCACATCTGTCAGTTTTACGAGCGTCCCGAAGATTTGCTGGAAACCTTGGTTCCCTACTTCAAGGCCGGGCTGGACGGAAACGAAGCCTGTGTCTGGGTGACCGACCACGACCTCTCCGTCGGGGATGCAGCCGAAGCGTTGCGCGCTGCCCTGCCGGACCTCGACGCCCACTTGACGTCGGGACAGATCGAGATCGTCCACTCCTACGATTGGTACGGCACGTCCAAGCAGTTTGATGTCGACGCTGTGCTCGCCGGTTGGATCGCCAAGAAGGAGTCAGCGGTGTTGCAGGGTTTTCAGGGGGCTCGCTTTAGCGGCACTGCGTTCTGGCTCCAAAAGCCACACGATTTCCCGACCTTTTCCCAATATGAGGAGCGATTAGACCAGGCGATCAAAGATCAACCCATCATCGTCTTGTGCAGCTATGCGCTACGCCGAGCGCAGGCGATGGAAGTTCTCGACGTGGTCTCCAATCACCAGTTCGCCATCGCCCGCCGCGGCGGCCAGTGGGAGATTGTCGAGGCGGCGGCCCTCAAGGCGGCGAAGGAGGATCTGCGGCGCGTCAATGAGATGCTCGAGCTCAAGGTGCTCGAGCGGACCGCGGAGGTCGAGCGCCTGCTGATGAGCGAGCGTATCGCCCGAGAAGCAGCTGAGAGCGAGGCAGCACGCAGCGCTCTGCTCTTCGCGCAAGCCCAGGAGGCGATCAGGTTGCGAGACGAGTTTTTGTCGATCGCATCTCACGAGCTCAATACGCCGATCCACTCGCTGCAGCTCGCGGTGCACGCGGCGAGCAGCGGCGCCGCCCCCTTCGGGCCTGACGAGATGGCGCGCGCGTTGAAGTTGGTGGCGCGCCAGTCCAAGCGGCTCGCCGGCCTGGTCGACGCGCTGCTCGATGCGTCGCGCATTGCCACGGGCCGCCTGACCCTCCATCTCGAAAGCGTCAATCTCGTGGACGTGGTCAAGGACATGGTCGAACAGCTGGGCCACGAGCTCGCGCGCGCGCAGTGCAAGCTCGCGGTCCGCGTCCCGGACCGACCAGTTCTCGGACGATGGGATCGGCTACGGCTGGAACAGGTCGTGGCCAACTTGCTTTCGAACGCTGCCAAGTTCGGGCAGGGAAAGCCGGTTTTGATTGCCGTCGAAAAAGCGGCTAACACGGCACGGCTGGTGGTCGAAGACCACGGGATTGGTATTCCGCCCGAACACCTGTCGCAAATTTTCGAGCGATTCGAGCGCGCGGTTTCATCGCGTGAATACGGCGGGCTCGGCCTGGGACTCTACATTGTTCGAGCCATCGTCGAGGCGATGGGCGGCGCCGTTCGCGCGGAGAGCACGGTGGGCGCTGGAGCCACCTTCGTGGTCGAGTTGCCCTGTGGCCAGCCGGAGAAGACATGAGCGTGTGCATTCTCGTTATCGATGACGATCTCGACATCTTGGAGTCGACGAGCATGCTTCTCAAGTCCGCCGGATATCTGGTGCGCACGGCAACCGACGGCAAAGCAGCCCTGGACCTGCTTCGTAATGGCACGACCCCGTCTCTGATCTTACTCGACATGATGATGCCTGGGATGAATGGTTGGCAGTTCCTGGACGAGCTTCACCGCGATCCGTCTCTCGCCACCATCCCTGTGATCATCGTCTCGGGTGGTTTCTACCGGGACAGAGAGATCGAGTCCCTCGGCGTCGCCGGCTATCTGAGGAAGCCGTTCGATGTATCAACGCTGTTCGCAATGGTTGAACAGTACGTTAATCCCGCCACTCGCTACGCTTGTTGATCTGCCTCATTTGGCCATTCGCAAGCGGACGGCGCTCCGTGTAACGCAACTGCTTTGTTCGAGTCAGATTGTGAGGAGGCCCGGTGGGATCCGGGGCCGCGGGAAGGGATGATCATGAAGTACCCGCGGCAAGTTCCCCGTCCCGCTCGATGCGTGCAAAGCAGTTTCCGCTGACGATTGTATCGAACCTTTTGAACACTGACAGAGCCTAGAGAGTATGTGGATTGTCCGACTCGCCCTGCGGCGGCCGTACACGTTCGTTGTCCTCGCCCTGTTGATCGCGGTCCTGGGCATCATGTCGATCGTGACCACGTCGGTCGACATCTTTCCGGCGATCAACATTCCGGTCGTCACCGTGATCTGGAACTACAACAACCTGTCCCCGACCGAGATGCAGGACCGCATCGTCACCACGACCGAGCGGGCGTTCACCACGACGGTGAACGGGATCGAGCACATCGAATCCGTGTCGCTTCGCGGCGTCGCCGTCACGCGCCTCTACTTCCACCCGAACGTGCCGATCGAGGCGGCGATCGCCCAGGTGAATGCCCAGGCGCAGCAGATCGTTCGGGTACTGCCGCCGGGCATCTTCCCGCCGCTGATCATCCAATACAACGCCGCCAGCGTTCCCGTGGTGCTGGCGAGCTTAAGCAGCGACCAGCTGCCTGAGCAGGAGCTGAACGACCTGGGCAACAGCTTCATCCGTACGCAGCTCGTCACCATTCAGGGCGCCTCCGTCCCGCTGCCCTACGGGGGCAAGGTGCGGACCGTGAACGTCGACATCGATCCCGACGCGCTCTATTCGCGGGGGCTGTCACCGCAGGACGTGAGCAATGCGATCCTGACCCAGAACGTCATCCTCCCAGCCGGGACGGCGAAGATCGGGACCATCGAGTACGACATCGCGACCAACAGCAGCCCGGAGATCCTGAATGACTTGAACAAGATCCCTATCCGCTACGTGAACGGCGCCCTGTTGTACATCGGGGATATTGGGTTCGTCCACGACGGGTTCAACCCCCAGACGAACCTGGTCCGGCGCGACGGGCGGCACTCCGCCCTGCTACCGATCCTGAGCAACGGGGCCGCCTCGACCCTGACGGTCGTGGCGCAGGCGCGCCAGTTGATGCCGAAGATTCTAGCGGGCCTGCCGTCGAGCCTCAAGGTCGACTTCTTGTTCGACCAGAGCATTTTCGTGCAGGCGGCAATCACCGGGGTCCTTCACGAAGGGACGATCGCTGGCTGCCTCACGGCGCTCATGATCCTGCTGTTCTTGCGGTCCTGGCGGAGCACTCTGATCGTCGCCACGTCGATCCCACTGTCGATCCTGACCTCGATCATCGCGCTCAAGATCCTGCACCAGACCCTCAACGTCATGACGCTGGGGGGGCTGGCGCTGGCCGTAGGCATCCTGGTGGACGACGCCACGGTCGAGATCGAAAACAATCACCGCCAGATGGACCTCGGAAAGCCACTGAGGCAAGCGATCCTCGACGGCGCGGCCGAGGTCGCGACGCCCGCATTCGTCTCGACACTGTCGATCTGCATCGTCTTCATTCCGATCCTGTTCCTCGGCGGAGTAGGCGGAGCGCTGTTCGCGCCGCTCGCGATCGCGGTCGTCTTCGCGATGCTCGCCAGCTACCTCCTTTCCCGGACGCTGGTTCCGACCATGGTGCTCTACCTGCTGGCGCCCGAGGCACGGGCGCGGGATGGCGGTGACGCCGGTCACGTCGCTCCGATCCAGCGGTCGATCTTCCGGCGAATCTCCGACGCGTTCGAGGCAGGCTTCCTTCGGTTCGCGAGGGCCTACGAGGGCGCGCTCGACTGGGCGCTGGCGCACCGCCGCGTACTGATCGCGGTGTTCCTCACCTTCGCGTTCGGCTCCCTGGCGCTGTACCCCTTCATCGGCAGGGACTTCTTCCCGACCGTCGACGCGGGCCAGTTGCGCCTGCACGTGAGAGCCCCGCCGGGGACGAGGATCGAGGAGACCGAAATCTACTTCCAGCAGGTCGAGGACTATATCCGCCAGGTCATCCCCGCCGCCGAAGTGAACGGGATCATCGACAATATCGGCGTGCCGAACTCGATCAATCTGGCGCTCAGCGACAGCGTCACGGTCGGAACGGCCGACGGCGAGATCCTGGTGGCGCTCAACACGCCGCATCACCCGACCGCCGGATACTTGAAGACTCTCCGCGAGGAACTGCCCCGTCGGTTCCCGGAACTGGAGTTCTTCACCCAGCCGGCCGACATCGTCAGTCAGATCCTCAACTTCGGTTTGCCCGCGCCGATCGACATCCAGGTCACTGGCCCGCTGGCGGAATCGGACGCCAATTTCCGCATCGCGCAGCAGCTCGCCACGGAGCTTCGGGGCGTTCCCGGCGCGGTGGACGTTCATGTGCAGCAGATCCTCGACGCGCCTCGGATCATGGTCGACGCCGACCGCGCGCTCGCCCAGCAGGTCGGACTGACCCAGCGAGACGTCGCCGACAGCCTGCTGATCTCGCTGACCGGCAGCGGCGCGACGACGACGAATTTCTGGCTGAACTACAAAAACGGCGTGACCTACCAGGTCGTCACTCAGACCCAGCAGTACAAGGTGTCGTCGCTCGACGAGCTGCAACGCACTCCGGTGGCGATCGCCGGCCAGTCGCCCCAGCTGCTGAGCAACCTCGCCGACTTTCATCGGACGACCACACCGGTCTCGCTCAACCACTACAACGTGCAGCCGGTGTTCGACATTTATGCGAGCGTCCAGGGCACCGACTTGGGCTCGGTATCGAGTCGCGCCGCCGGGATCGTCAAGAAATACGAGGGGAAGATCTCCAAAGCCAGCTCGATCGTCATCCGCGGGCAGGTCCAGAGCATGAACCAGTCGTTCCTCCAGCTGGCGCTGGGCATCTGCTTTGCCGTGCTGCTCGTGTATTTCCTGATGGTCGTCAATTTCCAGTCGTGGAAGGACCCGGTCATCATCCTGATGGCGCTGCCCGGCGCGTTGGCGGGAATTCTCTGGGCGCTGTTCGTCACCCGGACGACGATCAGCGTGCCCGCGCTGATGGGCTGCATCATGGCGATCGGAGTGGCGACGTCGAACAGCATCCTGATGATCACCTTCGCCAACGAGCAGCGTCGCCCGGAATTCGGCGGTCACGAGGCGCCTGCCGCCGCGCTGATTGCGGGCCGCACCCGACTGCGCCCGGTCCTGATGACCGCGCTCGCGATGCTCCTCGGCATGCTGCCGATGAGTCTTGGCCTGGGTGAAGGTGGCGAACAGAACGCTCCGCTGGGCCGGGCGGTGATCGGCGGACTGCTGATCGCCACGTTCTTCACGCTTTTCTTCGTCCCGGTGATGTACAGCGTGCTGCGCCGGAAGCCGCCAAAGAATTTCGCCCAGGAGGAGGGCAAATGACCGTGAGCACCGGTGTCGACATTCGTGGTCCAGAGCCGGGACGGGTTGAGCGCGTGCCCGGGCGCGACGATCGTCCCCCGCGACGAGCCCGAACGCGAGCGATCATACTGATCGGCCTCGGCGCGCTGGCGTTCTTCCTGATCCTGCTCGCATTGGGCGGAGTACCCCGGCTGCGTAATCAGCACACGCTTGCCCTCGCCACCCAGAAGGTGCAGAGCACCGCGCCGGAGGTGCAGGTCATCCGGCCGGAGCCGGCGTCCGAAGCGGGCCTGTCCTTGGCCGCCACCACGCAGGCGATTCAGGACTCGATCATCTATGCCCGTACCAACGGCTACCTCCGCAAGCGCTACGTGGACATCGGCGACCGGGTGACGATGGGCCAGCTCCTGGCAGAGATCGACTCACCCGAGATCGATCAGCAGCTCCGACAGGCGAAATTCGACCTCGTGACGTCCGAGAAGAATCGGGATCTCCAGAGGGCCAACCTTAATCTCGCGCGGACGACGATGGCGCGTTACCAGGCGGCCGATACGGAAGGCGCGGTCGCGAAGCAGGCGGTCGACCAGAGCGTGGCGGCTTACCGCACGGCTCAGGCCGCAGTCGCCGCAGCGGAGGCGACCGTCGAGTCGAACAAGGCGAACGTCCAGCGGGTCCAGGACCTGATGTCGTTCGAGCGCGTCCTCGCCCCGTTCAACGGCACGGTGATCCAGCGCAATGTCGACGTGGGCGCGCTGATCACGGCGGGCAGCCCCACCAACAACACCGCCGTGGCGCCGACCAGCGTCACCGGCGCAGCGAGCGGGCTGTTCGAGGTGGCCCAGATCGACACGCTCCGTGTCTTCGTGAACATCCCCCAGGTCTACGCGCCGAACGTGAAGGTCGGTCTGCCAGTCCAGGTGACGGTCCGAGGGCAGCTCACGCAACCGGTGACGGGGACGGTGACCCGCACCGCCGGCGCCCTCGATCCCGGCACGCGGACGCTCCTGACAGAGGTCGACATACCCAACGAGTCGCACCGGCTGATGCCCGGGGCGTTCGTCTATGCGGCGTTCCAGATCGCACCGTCGGGTACGCGTTGGCGCGTGCCCGCCACGGCCGTGATCTTCGACGCGCAGGGCACCCGGGTGGCGATTGTCGGCGCGGAAAACAAGCTGCATTTTCAGCCGGTGGTGCTGGGCCGGGACTTCGGGACGTCGATCGGGATCCAGGGCGGACTGCAAGGCAACGAAACCATCGTGAAACAGCCCACGGTGTCGCTCCAGGAAGGTCGCGTCGTGAAACCGATCGAGTCTAAAAATGCGTCCGGAGGCTGAAGCGTGCGTGCGAGCCCGCGGCCGGCGACCCGTCGTCCTGGCCGTGCTCTCGGCTGTCAGTGTAATGGCCGGGGGTTGCTTGGTCGGGCCCAACTACGTGCGGCCGAAAGTCGAGCAGCCCGATCAGTTCAAGTCACAAGCAGACAAAGAGCCGGCTCCACCGATCGCGAGAGAGTGGTGGCGGCTCTATGGCGACCCCGAGCTCGATCAGCTTATCGTCGCCGCCAATGCATCAAACCAGAGTCTGCGACAGGCGGTCGCCCGCGTCGACGAGGCCCGCGCGCTCGCCCGCGTGGCCGGCAGTTATCTCTACCCTACCATCTCTGCCAATCCCACCTTCACCCAGCTGCACACGTCCGCGAATCGTGAGAGCACGATCACGGGCCAGAAGGTAGCACGAGGCGTTGGTGTCCCCGATTGGCTGATCCCGCTGGATCTGACCTACGAGCTCGACATTTGGGGCCGGGTTCGCCGGTCATTCGAATCGGCGAAGGCCACCGCCGCTGCCAGCGCGATCGACGCGGAGGTGGTTCGGCTCACGGTCGAGACCGACGTGGCCCGTTTCTACTACACGCTTCGCTCGCTCGATGCCCAGATCCAAATCCTGGCCGAAAACATCACGTCATATCGGGAGCAGGTTCGCCTGCTCTCGGTCCAGTTCAAAAGCGGGCTCGTGAGCGAGATCGTCGTGAATCAAGCGCAGGCCCAGCTCCAGGCCACACTCGCCCAGCAACGGGATATGGAGCGAGCCCGGGCCGATCAGGAGCATGCGCTCGCGATTCTCTGCGGCCGCCAAGCTCCGTCGTTTGCCGTCGCCGCCAACCCACTGCACCAGGCTTCGCCCCCCGCTGTGCCACCGGGGTTGCCCGCCCAGTTCCTGGCGCGGCGGCCGGACGTCGCCGAGGCCGAGCAGACTCTCGTCGCCACCAACGCCCAGATCGGCGTGGCGATCGCGAACTTCTATCCGACCTTTACGCTGACCGGCTCCGCCGGCTTCGAGAGCGCCAACGTCTCGAGCCTCTTTGACTGGCAGAGCCGCGTCTTAGCGATCGCCCCCAGCATCTCGTTTCCGATTTTTTATGGGGGCCGACTCAGCGCCAATCTCGATGCGACCAAGGCGCGCTACCAGCAGGCCCTGGCGGCTTACGTGAATACGATTCTGATCGCTTATGGCGACGTCGAGGACGCCCTGACCGACCTGCACGCGCTGTCCGATGAGGTCGCCACCCTGCGCAACGCGGTCAGCGCGTCCCAGAACTACCTTCGCTTGGCTCAGTCGCAATACAAGTTCGGCCTGGTTGATTACCTTATCGTGATCGACGCCGAGCGGACGCTTCTCGCCAACCAGCTGGCGCTCGCGCAGGCCGTCAATCTCCAAATGGCAGCGAGCGTCCATCTGATCAAAGCGCTCGGCGGTGGCTGGGACTCAACTTCGCCGCCTGTCGCCATGCAGTGAACGCTCAGCTCTTCAGGTGCTCACCAGCGCATCTGTTACGAATGCGCTTCGAGTCGCGATCAGATCAGCGGTAGCTCGGGACTGCCGTGGAGCCGAGCGCAGGTCGCGACCCTCCAGCACCCGCTTAGGCGCTCCCTGCCGCGCGCGCGGATCAATCGCTCCCCACCGCTGAGCGGCGCGTTCGTAGTAATGCATTACTACGGCAAGCTGCTGGTTTGACTAAGCTTTTTATGGATGGGCTCCTACCGAATGCGCCGACCCAGTTCCTCCGTGGTGATCACCGCTCCCGGCGCGGTCGCCCGCACCAGCGGCAGAAGCGGCCGAAGGACGACGTAGTTGGCACCTCATGACTGGAGATGCGGTTTGATCCAGCAAAAGGTGGAGGGGGAGATCCCGTGACTGCGTGCCCACGCATCCAACCGCTGCGCCAAGCGCAACTCATCGGCGGCGCTCCCGATCCGCGAGTCCTCCAGCCCCCAATCGCGCGCTGCGTTGCCGGAGTAGCCATTCACCGTCGGCAGGCCCGTGGCAAGATAGGCAAACATCGCGTCCAGTTGAAACAAGTACGCCGGGCTGCTTGTCTCCCAAGGGGAGTAATAGAAGGCCGCGCAGTGCCCCGGCTCCACCCGCCTCACGACCGATTCCACCTCCTGACGAATCATTCGTTTATCATACGAGAACTGAGCCCTGCCCTGCTCGAACAGGCTCACACCGCAGAGTCCCAGCAGCAACCCTCGCATTCGGTGGGACAGCGACAGTTCAACGAAGCAGGCGAGCGCATAGGATGCGGGCAAGAGGAGTAGAAATCCGATTCGCGATACCGCCCGGATCCCGTTCGCCCCGGGAATGGCATGAAACACCAATGCCCATGGGCTTAGCTGGCCGCGATAGACCGTGCTTAAAACTATCACCGCAACGGAAAGAAATGTGAAAGCTCGAATCAACAGGCTTTCGCGACCGCGCCAGAGCATGTAAACGAAAATAACTGTCGTCACCAGTCCGAGCCCGAGGCGATGTTCCCAGCGCATCGGCAGCGCCTCAAAGAGTCGCAGCCTCGAGAGCCAACCCCACAACCAGTTTTCGGAACCGACGTAGAACCAAGATTGAAATCGAGGAAGCATCCCCTTGGCTTGATCAAAGTCTCTGAAACCAACCCGTTGAGCCGTACGCCAATAATGGAGTGCCAGCGGAGCGATGCTCGCCACCCAAGCCAGGGAACCGATGGTTAGCCATTTCCATTTGGAGCGGAAGAGGCGCAGTAGCCCCCGCCTCGTCTCCGGCTTCACCAGTCCCCAAACGCAACATAGTCCCAGCGCGAACACGTAGAACCATCCGTGATAATAGTCCGCGTAGAATTGCGCGGTGATCCCGGCGAAGAACAGCGAGACCCAGCACCAAAAATATCTGAGGCTCGTTCCAGCGTCTGCGACAAGCATCCGCACCAGACCATAAAACGAAATCAAAACATAAAACTGCGGAAGCAATTGTGCGTGATTCAATTGGTTCAGTCGAATGCTGCCAAAAGAAAAGAGAAAAGCGCCAAAGGATGATCCAAGCGAGGTTCGAGCGAGAGCAGTCCGAAAGAGAAAATAGGCGGCTACGAAATTCAGCGCAGCCGCGGTCAACAGCAGTAACTGAAACGCGGTATCCGGCTCAGCTCCTAGCGTTCTCCAGGGCGCGTAGAATGGCTGCAGCGATACGAAGACATCGGAGTAGGCCAACGTGTTCCGTTCCGGGAAAAAGATGCCCGGACTCCAGAATTCTTGGGCGAATCCGTCGCCGCGAAGCGATCGGTACTCGTACTCGAGAGTGAAGTAAATGAAGCGGGTATCGCCGGGATCGCTTTGGATTTGCTCGAGCTTCGAAAAGACCATCGGATAAAAGGCGATGATCAAGCCCAGTGTTCCAAGCGCAATCGGGAAGAACGCTTCTCTCAGCCGACGGCTTCGAGGCCCAGACGAAGGCTCTTTCAAGAGAGGCGTCCTCCACCCTCACGGACGGCTTCGGTCGCCTTCTTCACAACTTCCTTCACAGCCACGAGCTCCGCCTGTGTCGACCCTCGCGGCTTCCACTCGATCTTGCCTTCGACGAGCGCCTTTTTCCCAACGGAGATGCGCAGCGGCAGACCGATCAGGTCGGCGTCCTTGAACTTGACCCCCGGGCGCTCGTCGCGATCATCGTAAAGCACCTCGACTCCCGCAGCTTGCAGCACGCGGTAGAGGAGTTCTGCCGCATCGCGCACATCCGCTTGTTGCATCTGTAGCGGCAGCAGAGCGACGTGCGCGGGGGCGATGCTCATCGGCCAGATGATGCCGTCGGAGTCGTGGTGCAGCTCTACCGCAGCGGCAAGGATACGCTCGATTCCGATACCGTAGGAGCCCATGACGATCGGCACTTCCCTTCCTGTCTCGTCGAGAACCCGCGCGCCCATTTTCTCCGAGTAGCGCGTACCGAGCTTGAAGATATGCCCCACTTCGAGAGCCTTCCTGAGAGCCAAGAGTTTGCCACAGCGCGGACATCCCTCCCCCGCCTGGATCGTCCGCAGGTCCGCCACCTCCGCATGAGCGAGATCGCGCTGAACCGACACGTTGCGAAGGTGGAAGCCGTCCTTATTCGCGCCGGTAACCAAGCCCGAAAGTCCCACCAGGCGGCGGTCGAGGAAAACGCGCATCTTCTTGCCCGCGAGCCCGATGCCGCCGAGCGAGCCGGGCAACGCGCCGAGCCGGTCCCGGATTTCCTCGGCAGACGCCGGCCGCAACACTGAGGCCCCCGCCGCGGTCTGCAGCTTCGCCTCGTTGAGCTGGTCGTCGCCGCGGACGATTGCGACGAGCAGTTGATCGTCGCCGACGTACACGAGCGTCTTCAGCTGCTGGTTTGCCTGGACATGATACGGCGCCTGCTCGAGCGCTTCGATCGTGAGGACGCCGGGTGTCGGAAACTCCTCGGGCGGCGGCGACCCCACAGGCTTGTACTGATCCGGCGTGTCGACGCGACTCTCCGCTTTCTCCGTGTTAGCGGCATAGCCACACCCCTCGCACGAGGCGATCACGTCTTCACCCGCGTCGGTGAGGACCATGAACTCGGTGGATCCGGAACCACCCATCGCACCCGAGTGCGCCTCGACCTGGACGGTGGGCAAGCCGCAGCGGCCGAAGATCTTCACGTACGTCTGGCGGTGCGCCTCAAAAGACTTGTCGAGCCCTTCACGGTTCAAATCGAAAGAGTATGAGTCCTTCATCGTGAACTGACGCACCCGGAGCAGCCCGCTCTTCGGTCTAGGCTCGTCGCGGAATTTCGTCTGGATCTGATACCAGACCTGCGGGAGCTGCCGATACGAGCGCAGCTCAGCCGCAGCCAGGGTGGTGAAGACCTCCTCATGGGTCATGGCGAGGCATAGGTCCGCACCCTTGCGATCCTTGAGGCGGAACATGTTCTCGCCCATTACCGCCCAGCGCCCGCTCTCCTCCCAGATCTCGCGCGGGTTGAGCGCCGGCAGATAGAACTCCTGCCCACCGATCGTGTCCATTTCCTCGCGGACGATCTGCGTGATCTTGAGCAAGGAGCGCTGCGCGAGCGGCAGGATGCTGTAGATGCCGGCCGCGAGCTGGCGGATGAAGCCTGCCCGCACCAGCAGCTGGTGGCTCGGCACTTGCGCGTCCGCGGGTATTTCCTTCAGCGTGGGAACGAAGCTGTGTGAGATGCGCATCCTGAATCACCGCCGGCTATGAGTTCGCTTCCAAGACCGCTCACTGAAGAACCACATCGCTCTGCCTTCCTAAAACAGAAGCTAAGTAACTCGACAACAAAGTAAGTTCTGTTCCTCGAGGCGAACGGCGAACGCGGTGCGCGGCTTTGCGCTGGTGTGCGCGTCTCGGCGATCCCGCTCAAGCAAAGGCGTGTAACGACTGTTGTCCGAATTGACTCTCGCCCAGTCGCTGAAGTGCACCTGGACAACCACCGGATCGCTTGCAACTGCGCGATTCTCCCATACGGCGACGTTGCAAATTTCGAATGCCGTCTTGATCTCCGGCGGTCGGGACGCGACCGGGGCTCTCGCCCGTTCGGAGCGGTACGACGAGGCCACCGGCACCTGCGAGGGCGACGGACACGCTCGGCACGGCCAGATCGCTGCACACGGCGACGCTGCTTCCCTCGGGTACGGTCCTCATCGCCGGGGGAGCCGGCTCAAGAGGCTCTCTCCCGAGCGCAGAGCTGTTCGACGAGTTGTTCTGGACGCCGACGGGTTCACTCGCGACCTTGCGCAAGTACCACACCGCGACACTGCTCCTTTCGGGCAAGGTTCTGGGCGCAGGCGGTTACGACAGCCAGAAGGGCTCTTATCTCGCGACCGCGGAGCTGTACGACGAGGCCACCGGCACCTGGATGCCAACGGGCTCAATGGCGACTGCGCGATACGGCCACACCGCGACGCAGCTTCCTTCGGGCAGGGTCCTGGTGACTGGCGGCAACCTCTTCCCTGCTCTCGCGAGTGCGGAACTTTACGATGAAGCGACCGGCACCTGGACGCCGACGGGCTCAATGGCGACTGCGCGAAGCACCCACACTGCGACGCAGCTTCTTTCGGGCAGAGTCCTGGTCGCTGGCGGCTTCAACAACGCCATCGGCTCTCTCGCGAGCGCGGAGCTGTACGACGAGCGGATGGGCACCTGGACCCCGACGGGCTCGCTCTTCACCGCGCGCCAGGCACACACGGCGACGCCGCTTCCCTCGGGCGGAGTCCTCGTAGTCGCCGGCTTCAACAACCAGACAAGGGAGGTTCTCCAGACCGCCGAGGTGTACGACGAGGCAATCGCGACCTGGACCCCGACGATCTCGCTCTTCACGCGGCGCGACCTTCACACGGCGACGCTGCTGCCCTCCGGTAAGGTGCTCGTCGCGGCCGGCGAGGAAGGCGGCCGCCCCTGCGGCGGAGGGTACTTATGCGCAAGCGTGGAGCTCTGGGAATAATCCGGCCAGAGCGCACAAGTCAGCGACGGCTTTGAAAAGCCGTGACCAACACTCCGCTCGCACTACAACCAGTCGCCGCCTCGGCTCCCGCGGACGGCCAACAGCAACAATAAATCGCGCGACGATTTATCAATTCCGCGGTTGTGTCGCGCACTGTGAGCAATCGTGAGCGCTCCACGCTCGACAACGGGCACTCCTACCTGTAGATAGCCGAGTCGCGCTGGCGCCGTTTCTCATCGCGTCGTTTCGTCCACGGACGCGACACTCGCCTTACCAACTTGCGATGCAGCTTCTTCGATCAGAGCCGCAACTGCCTTCGGCCTGGAAACATAGACCGAGTGGCTGGCGCCTGAGACTTCGACCTTGTGGCTCTTGGCCCGTGCGGCATACCAGCGTTCGAGGTCGGGGCTGATGGTCCTGTCCTTTGTCGCTACCAACGCCCAGCTTGGTTTGCTTCTCCAGGCAGCCCTCGTGATGATCGCTTTGAAATTGTCAGCCGCGTTGAACACCTGCGATCGCGCCATGAAAGCGGCCTGCGCAGCAGGCAGGTCGGCTGCGAAGTACTCATGAAACTGCGCGGGGTCGAGGTGAGTAAAACCGTCAGCCGTCTTCTTTATCGCAGTAGACTTGCTGAGATCACTCGGGAATCGCTTTCCGTCGTCAGCCTCACTCTCTCCAGCATCCGGCATGTGAGCCGCGATGTAAACCAACCCGGCGACAGATGGGTCCGTCCCCGCTTCGGTAATTACGGCTCCCCCATAGCTGTGAGCAACAAGAATGCACGGTCCATCTTGTTGAGCAAGAACGCGCTTCGTGGCAGCCACATCTTCTGGAAAGGACGTCTCCGGCTCTTGGACAATGCTGACGTGATAGCCATCCTTGACAAGAATGTCGTGCACACCTTTCCAGCCCGAACCATCTGCCCAGGCACCGTGAACCAGAACAATATTACGAATCGGATGCGCTTCGTTCTGCGCTGAGAATGCAGGGCAAGTTAAGAGCAATAATACGATGCTGAGGGACTGAGACATTCCTCGTGCTACTCGCACAGCCTTCATTGAATTGCTCTCTTCCAGGGTCGAATCGTCCAGGAAAACCAAGTAGTCTTGTGGTGAATAGTCTCGGGCGCGGCGCCTCTGTTACGGGAAGATTCGCCCGCCGCTGCGCACCTCACGCTCCGAGGGAAGCTGTGAGTTGTCCCAGCTTCCGCCGAGGGACCTAATGAGCTGAACGCTCGCGGTCAGCTGCAACTGCCGGATGGTGGTTGCGGTGCGTTGGTTGGTGAGGAGTGTCGTCCGCGCCGTGATGACGTTGAGGTAGCTATCGACACCGAATTTGTACCGATCCTCGGCGGCCGTGAGCGCCGTCTGCGCCGCTCGCACGGCGTCGTCCTGCTGCTGCCGTTCCTGCGACAGAATCCGCAGCGTCGCGAGCTCATCCTCCACCTGCTGGAATGCGGTCAGCACCGTATTCCGGTAGCTCGCGACGAAGCCCTCGTACAACGCTTTCGAGTCTTCGAGCTGTGCCTGGCGTTTTCCTCCATCGAACACCGTCTGTGAGAGCGTGGCTCCCAGGGACCAGAAGAGGCTCGGTGCCGACAGCAGACTGCTGAGCGCGGTGCTCGCGAACCCGATGTCGGCGCTCAGCGTAAGCGTCGGGAAGAACGCTGCCATCGCCACGCCAATGTTCGCGTTGGCCTCGGCGACGCGCCGCTCAGCAGCGGCGATGTCCGGTCGACGCTCGAGAAGCTGGGACGGAACGCCCACTGGAATGGCCGGAGGATCTTGGCGCAGCAGGGCGACCGGGATGGAGAACGTCGAGGCGGCCTTGCCGGCCAGTACTGCGATCGGACATTCTTGCCGAGCAACCTCCCGAGCCCGCCCGTATACAGCAAGTGGGCCTGGGATCGATCGTCGCCAAAAGATCCCCTTGATGGATCATCTGTCCTTCGCGGTAGTTCACGCTGATCAGCTGGCCATCCACGCGAGTTTTCACCGTGACCGTGGCGAGCGGCGTCACCGTGCCCAGACCGTCGAGGTGAACCGCGATGTTGCCTCGCCAGGCCGCACGGGTGGCAATGGCAACCGGCGGCGGTGAGGGTGGCACGTTTGCTGCCGATTCAGCGGTCGAACGGCGCTTGAATAGGAACGACGCTCCTCCGCCGGCGACTAGCATCAGGATCAGAAGCCAAGGCCACCCCTGACGCAGTCTGGCGCGACCGTGATCACGCACCGCTCGCGGGGCGTTGTCGACAGTCGTTATGCTTGTGTCCCTATCGGGCATGGACGCTCCGTGCCCGTCCAGCGGAAGTTCTGTTCACGGATTGTACCAAGACGATCACGCTCGAAAGGCGTGTCGTTAGGAGTAGCTTCGGCGAATACCGTTACAGCCAGCTGGGCGTGGTTTGCCGCAATGGGTTGCGCTCAGGCGTTAGATGGGTAGGCGGGCATCCACTGCGCTGCCTTCACGCGCTGACGAAGTTCATCCTCAGCCAATTTCGGAGCAACACCACCGTTTTGCGCCTCCAGGCCAACCGCTATCGCGATTTGCGCGGCCACCCTCCGAATGTCGGTCAAAGGAGGTAGCAGAGACGCAGAAGAGTCTTTGAGGGCGGGGGAATTCGTGGCGAACGCTCGAGCCGCCCCCAGCACCATCGCATCGGTTACCCGCCGAGCACCTGACGCAACAAGTCCAAGTCCCATGGCTGGGAAGATGAAGATGTTGTTGCACTGTGCAATCGGAATGGTTCGTCCGTCATAACGGACGGGCGCGAAAGGTGAACCCGTCGCCACCAGAGCGCGTCCATCTGTCCATCGAATCTAATCGTCCGGTTTCGCCTCGGATTTGGCGGTCGGATTGGAGAGTGGAAAGATGATTGGACGCTGAACCTTGCGCGCCATTTCACGAACTATCGTTTCCGAGAAAGCTCCGCCAACTGTAGAAAGACCGATCAGGATTGTTGCTTCGATCTTTCCAATCGCGTCAGCAAGTCCGATCTGGCCGTTGGAAGTTCGCGGCCATCCGGATACACGATCTGCCGGCTGGGCGTAGACAGCCATCTCCGGCGTAAGGTCTTTTCGCCCCGAATGCAGAAGACCCTCTTTGTCAACGACCCAGAAGTGGGTGCGCGCTTGCTGATCGGCTAGCCCTTCGACTTTCATTGCCGCACGCAACCCATCAGCAACCCCGATGCTGGCTCACGGCCGCACGCCCAAGCCGTTTCATGGCGAACATTCCCACCGGCCTCGGCCGCAGTAGCAGGTTCAGTCCTCCCAGGGCTCCTCAACAAAAACCAACAAAGCGAAAGGAAAGAAAGACAGGCAGACAAAAAGCAGTTGACTTCGGAGGCCCCGCTTCGCAGAGGGTGGTGAGTCATCGCAGAGGGGGCTCTGGAGTGGACGGAACAGTCGCTCTCCGACAGAAACTTCCGTTTGTTCGCCCGCGCCGGTCGAAGGCTGCGAGATGCCGCGTGCCTCGGATCAAATGCACCCGCAGGTGCGCACGAGGAGAGGGCAATGCGAAAAAAGCAGACAATTGGAAAGCGGGTATGGCGATCGGCGCCCCTGCTTGTCGGTCTGGGCGGTCTATTGCTGCCGGAGGGCGGATCCGCATTCGAGTGGACCCTAGGCAAGACCAAAGTCAATCTCGGCGGCTACGTTAAACTCGACGTCATCTTCAGCCGCTTCAGCGATGGCCCGGTGGCGCAGAGCACCATACGCGATTTCTATGTGCCCAGCGGCACGCCGATTGTCCCGATCGGGGCAAGGCAGCACAGCTATCTTGATTTCTCGGCCAAGGAGACGCGGCTGTGGCTCGGAACGCAGACCGATTTCGGGCAGCACCAGCTCGGCTCGTACGTTGAAATCGACTTCATCAGCGGCCAGATTCCGCAGGTCGTCGTGATATCGGGAGCGGGAGCCACGGCGACCACCGGCACCAAGATCGCCACCAATGCTTACAACCCGGCGCTTCGCCGTGCGTACATTACATTCGACAACTGGCTGTTCGGTCAGGACTGGTCGACGTTCCAGAACACCGACGTGTTCCCTGACACGATCGACTTCATTGGCCCCACCGAAGGTACGATTTTCGTGCGACAGCCGCAGGTGCGTTTTACCTACGGTGGCCTGCAGCTCGCGCTCGAAACTCCAGAAACCACCGTTTACCCTTTTCGCGGCGCCGCCGCTGCCAAGACTGACGACAATTTTTTGCCGGACTTCGTCGCGCGCTACAACCTCAAGGCCGGATTCGGCGATTTTGCCTTCGCCGGGCTTGCCCGCATGTTGAAGGATGTCAACTCGATCGGAGCCGTCGATGACTCCACCTTCGGGTGGGGAGTAAGCGCGTCCGGGAAGATACCGGTTCTCGGCAAAGACGATATTCGATTCATGTGCACCGGCGGCCGTGGCACCGGTCGCTACCTCGGCCTATTCACGATTGGCGATGCCGCCGTGACTGGCTCCAACAATCTGGAGTCAGTTTGGGTCTTCGATGGCTTTGCGGCCTACCGCCATGTCTGGAACGAGGAGTGGCGGTCCAACGTGTTTGTGTCGGGCATCTCCGGGTTCTCTCTCGGCCAGTTCCTCGGGGGCACCGCTACCCGCGGAACCGTGAGCGCAACCGCCAATCTGCTCTATTCGCCGGTGACCAAGCTGACCTTGGGTGGAGAGTTTCGCTTCGCGGAGCGCACTGAGCTGACCGGAAACAGCGGCAATCTTTTGCGGTTCCAGATGTCGGCCAAGTACTACTTCTGACGCGCATCGAAGTTCGTGGTCACCCCGGCCCTTTTCACCCAGCTGGTTTATACGACGCCGCCCTAATGGTGGACGCGGCCCGCCGGGAGCGCAGGAAATAGAGGATGTCCTCTCGGAGGGCTGCGGCCCTCGTGATGCCTGGCAAGTATGGGCAGACGACGATGCACAGACGCTAGGACGCGTGCCGCCAGAGACGCCAGAGGCGCTCGGCTGGCCGATGAGACGCTTTTCTTGTTTTTGGCGCCTTAGCTCTGGAAGCCCTTCAATTTACCCCGAGGT
>Ga0099794_10000033_pt1 | contig 57721 bp, 55 predicted proteins | sample Rivendell_Oct201_10_FD_77320 | JGI IMG/M metagenome (GOLD analysis project Ga0099794, IMG submission 77320) | Vadose zone soil microbial communities from the Eel River Critical Zone Observatory, Northern California, USA -... | ecosystem: Host-associated > Plants > Roots > Rhizosphere > Soil ... | reverse complement strand
GCCGGGTGGGACCGCGATCGCCGGGCTTCACACCCTGGAGGCCGGAGGGCTACGCACCACTCTGATCGATGCGGTCGAGACCGCGACCCGTCGCGCACGCGAGCTGGGGCAATCTCCCGAGCCAGCTAAAAGCTAGCTTCGAACAGACTTACCAGCCGTGGACGCCGCCGCCGTCCGTGCCCCCATCGGTGTTCAGCTGACTGCTGTTACCGCCCGAATTGCTGCCTCCGCCGCATCCGGCGCCCGCCAAGACCGCGAGTGCGGAGCCGCCAACGACCAGAATCTTGAACAACTTTTTCATCTGCATTGCGCGACCTCCGACACAATGACGATCGGCGTTCAGCGACCGCTTGCGTTCGAATTTCGACCCTACTCCTAAGGACACCGCCCGTCGCGCTCGGTTGCGCTTTGTACAGATCCATCATGGTTGGCGGATTGTGCGTGTGTAAGTACTGGATGTCATTGGACTGTGCCCTGCAAAACCGGAGTAGAAGAACCAAGCGGCCGTGTGCACGCGCTTACTTTGCCCTACCACTTTCCTGCCTCGACACCCTCCGTTTGCGCCTATGCTGCCGACCCTTCGGGCCGTGGTTCACCCAGACTCATGCGTTTTTCGCCGTGTCTGACCGCATCGTTTCTACTCTTCGGTAGTCCGATACCGACCAAGGCTGCATCGCCCGATCCCGCCGCGACGGTGACCAAACCGCCCCAGCTGCTCGTCTCGCCGGAACCGATCTACCCGGAGGACGCGATCCGCGACGGCGTGGAGGGCGACATCGTCCTGCAGCTGGACATCGATGCGAACGGTCACGTCAGCGCGGTGCAGGTGGTGACCCCGGCCGGTCACGGGTTCGACGAGGCGGCGGTCGAAGCGGCGAAGCAATTCGTGTTCAGCCCCGCCGAACTGGATGGCAAGCCGATCGCGGTTCGAGTCAACTACACCCACCACTTCCTGCTTCAGCCAAAGCCCCCGGTTACGCCGGCCGAGGGCGGAATGCTGGCAGGTCGAGTCTTCGAGCGGGGAATACGCAAGCCGGTGATCGGCGCGTCGGTTCAGGCCCTGGGGGAAGCAGAGCCGGCGATCACCGATTCCCGGGGCTATTTCAGCCTCAAGCTGCCGGCGGGCCTGATCAACATCGAAGTGGTCGCGCCGGGCTATGAGCGATTCTCCACCCAGCAACAGATCCGAGTCGATCAAAGGCTCGAGGTTAACTACTTCCTCAAATCGCAGTCGGAAGGGCTCGAGGCGGTGGTCCGCGGCGAGCGGGACAAGAAGGAGGTGAGCCGCCGCTCCGTAGACCGCAGCGAGCTGCAGAAGGTACCCGGCTCGTTTGGCGATCCAGTCCGGGTGATTCAAAATCTGCCCGGGGTGGCGCGGCTGCCGTTTTTGGCTGGTCAGATCATCGTCCGCGGCGCATCGCCCAACGACACCGGGACGTATCTCGACGGCGTTCCCTTGCCGTTGCTCTACCATTTCAACGGCGGACCGTCGGTGCTCAACTCCGAGTTCCTCGATCGAGTTGACTTCTATCCGGGAGGCTTTGGGCCGGAGCACGGCCGCGCGATTGGGGGGATTGTCGACGTACACACCCGACGCCAAGACAGCCCGCACTGGCACGGTTCGGCGAAGATCGATCTAATCGACGCCGGAGCGTACGTCAGCGTGCCGATCTCCAGGAGCTGGACGATCAGCGCGGCGCTGCGGCGAAGCTATCTCGATCTGTTCCTTCCAGTGATCTTGCGAAGAACGCGTTCCAACAACACCACCGTCACGCCTCGCTATTACGACTACCAGCTGAGGGCGGACTATCACCCGCCGGATTCCAGGCACAGCGTCAAGCTCTTCTTCTTCGGCTCGGATGACGTGCTCAGGATCATCAACAACGACACCGTGGCCAACAGCTTTCGGCTCAACCAACACATCGCCTTCCAGCGGATGATGGCGGCATGGACCTATCGAGGCGATCGGCTCACCGTGGTCAGCGAGCCCTACGTGGGCCATACCCTCAACAACAATGGCTCGGGGTTGCTGACCTTAAATCAATCCAGCTACAACGTCGGGCTGCGCGAGAAGCTGGAGTACCAGTTTGCACCTGCCTTCGTTGGAAGGGCAGGTCTGGATTTGCTGGGTACGCGCAGCGCGATCAGCAGCGACCTTCCTCCGAGGTCGTCCACCTATCGCTCCTTCCCGGGAGAGCAAGCCTCGGCCGATCTCGAGCAACTGACTCAACGCCGCTGGGTCTACGACTATGGGTACTGGGTGGAAGGGGCGATCCATTTTCCCTTCGGCCTCAAGCTCTTTCCCGGTGCGCGCGGAGATGTGTTTGCGCTGCGGGGGCAATCGCGCTACTCGCTCGATCCGCGGTTAATTGCTCGCCAATCGCTTGGCACCGACGGCAAAACGGCGCTCAAGGGATCGGTAGGTCTCTACCATGAGGCGCCGCCGATCCAGTTTCTCGATCCAGTCACCGGCAATCCAGATCTTCCGCTCCAGGCAGCATTTCAGACTTCCTTCGGCTTCGAGCGAAGAATCACCAACCTGATCAACGTCGACATCACTGGCTTCTACACCCGGCGATTTCATCTCGCGGAGCGATCGAACGAGGTGGTCTTCCAACCCGATGGAACTCCGAGTCGGGTGAACTACGACGGCGGGGCGATCGGTCGCGCCTACGGGGTGGAGGTATTTCTACGTCACGAGCTGAGCCGGCATTTTTTCGGATGGGTTGCCTACACCCTCTCCTGGTCCCAGCAAAAAGGCAGGTACGAGCGGGACTACCACTGGCAAAGCTTCGATCAGCGGCACATCCTGACCCTGATCGCCCAATACAAATTCGGCAACGGCTGGGAGCTGGGAGGCCGATACCGTCTGGTCAGCGGACTTCCTACAACACCGTTTGTCGACTCCACCTTCGACGCCGATTCGAATACGTACCATCCGATCAACGGGGGCTTCAATTCGGCGCGCTTGCCGCTCTTTCATCAGCTGGACGTACGAGTCGACAAGACTTGGACCTTTGAGCGCTGGTCTTTGGACGTGTATCTGGAGGTCCTCAATGTTTTCAATATTCGAAATCAGGCCTTTCTTTTGAACGATTACCGATTTCGCACCCATGGTGCGGTGACCGACATGCCAATCTTTCCCAACCTGGGCGTGAAAGCCGTCTGGTGAAAAGGAACATCGCGATGCCCCGTCTAAGCGCCGCAGTGCTGATTGCCGTCGCCTCCTTCGCCCACTGGGCCTGTACTCCGACCTTGGACTCGTCGGATCAGGTACACGATCTGAGGATTTTGGCGATGCGTGTCGATCCGCCCGAGGTGATCGTCGATGGCGCCGACGGAATGCCCTCCAGTCGAATCGTTTCGCCTGCCATCATTGTTACGGCGTTGGTTGCCGATCCTCTCGGAGCGGGACGGTTGGTGCACTACCTGTTCTCCACCTGTGCGAGAGTCGATCAGAGCGATGCGGTGGTCGACAACAGCACCCATCGCTGCCTCGTTGGACAGCTGGGCTACCGGATTTTAGCGGAGGGCGATTTTGCTCCCGGCGTGTCCGGAGAGCTGCAAATCACTTTTAGGCCCTCCTCCCAATTGCTCAGCGAAGCGCAGACGCTGGACACCTACCATGGATTCGGGGGGCTGCCGCTCCCGGTACAGGTGGAATTGCAAGCCGGTGGCGAGAGCGCGGTCGGCTTCAAGCGGATCGTCTACAGCGCGCCCATTACCTCTCCACCCCAAGCGCCGAACACCAATCCCCAGCTGCTTGGGATCACCCTGGATGGCCAGGACTGGTCACCCGATGCCAACCCGCTATTCGTCCGGGTCGACCACGTATTCATCCCGACGCCTGACCCGACCCGAATCGAGTCCTATCAGCGCCTGACCTTTGATCACCAGCTGTTGCAGTTTCATGAAACCTTGCGCTACGCGTTTTTCTCCACCCTCGGTAAGTTCAACAATCCGGTCACCGGGGGGGTTAGCAATCGAACCGGGGAGCAAATTGCCCCCGACAGCACCTGGTCACCCCCGGATCCGCCGGCGGCAGGCGCAGTCACGTTCTGGGTGGTGGTCCAGGATGGCCGAGGCGGGGTGAGCTGGATCCTCCGCAGCGGACAAATTCAGTGACGGCTTGAGCGGCGGCGAGCGCAAGCGGTCATTCCAATCGATCCCAGCCCGAGGAAAGCCAGCGGCGCCATCACCGGAGGGCCGCTGAGCTGGGGCTTCATGCCTCCGTTGTCCCCAGGAGGCAAAGTCCAAGCGATCAGTACCCTCCGAACGCTTCTCGCCGGGTGTCCATCGGTGTGAAGCCACAGCCCCAGGGCTCCGACGGCGAATGCCAACCCAAAGCCAACTAGAAGAAGGACGCGCCCCCACCTGTCCCATGCGTAAAGCCCCAACGCTCCCAGCATCAGCATCCCCGCACAGTAGACGAGCGGAATGTACGTCTCCCAGCGCTCGGCCAAAACCTCCCGGTGCTCGAAGCGAATCTCGAGCATCAACAGGAGTAATCCGATCAGCAGCAAGGTGACGATCCCTCGGCGCAAGTTTGTGGTGGGATCGACCGGAGTTTCCACGCTTAGGGGGGTGACGTAGCCATTTCGCGTCCCACCCGCAATACCCCGCCGAGCGGCGCGTATTGGGGACGATCTCTTCGAAGTCGGAGGAAACAATGGCTTCAGCGCTGGCGGTTCTAGGCAACACCCACAGGTTTCATCGGTTCTTCGACCTCGCCGTCTTCGCCGCAATTACGGCCGGGTATATCGTGCTCGTAGGATCCCTCGCGTCGGTGCTCGGAAGCTCGAATGGGACCCCCGGCCCCGGAACCGAGGAGCCCCAGATTTGCCAATGTCCCAGCAAGGATGAGCGGGAAGTGCCGCTCGACGCTTCCGCGGCTGACCTGCAATGGACCTCGATCCGGGCAGCCACAGCGGAAAACTGCAGCTGATTTCGACTTCAGCGGGTTCGACTCCCTCCTTCCCCACCGAACGCGCTATGCTGTGCCGGTCACAGTCCGGAGGAAGGCGCATGGTGACTGCACGTTCGCAAAGCTGGGTCGGAAGCAGCGAATTTGAAGACTCCTACGAAGACGATCGCGACTTTCCTGGAGAAGTGTTCGGAGAGCCGCTGAGCAAGATTCCGCTTCGTCCGCTCTTGCTCCTCAAGACGACGGATTTGGTAGCTGACGCGATCCAGGCGATGAACGATCGTCACATCGGGGTATCATTGGTGGTCGACGCAGGTGGAAAGCTGGCCGGAATTTTCACCGAGCGCGACGTGCTGCGAAAGGTGGCCTGGCGCGAGCTCGATCTCGACACCCAGGTGGCCAGCGTGATGACGCCCGACCCCGTTACCCTCCCGGAACACGCTTCGATCGCCTATGCGCTGCAGAAAATGAGCGTAGAGGGCTATCGTCACATTCCGCTGGTTTCCGACGACAATCGTCCGCGCGGGGTGGTGGGAGTTCGCGACATCGTTCGCTGGCTGGTCGAGTTGTTTCCGGAGAGCCTGCTCAATTTGCCTCCAGAGCCGATCAATCCGCGAAGCGCCGATGGCGCCTGAGCCCTAAGCATCCCTATTCGCAGGCGAGCGGGCGAGCGGAAGGCATCCGCGGATGCGCCCCCGGCTCGTGCGCATCTTCTCGAAAGCACCGAGGAGGAAAGAATGTTCAATTCAAATGATCTGCGTGAAGGCATGCTGGTCCAAACGGCGGATGGCGAAGAGCTTGGCAAAGTCCACTCATTTGACGTCACCCACTTCGAGGTGGGGAAGGGTCTTCTCTTTAGGGAAGACTACGCCGTCAGCTACGACGAGATCCGCGAGATCCGCGATGCCGTAATCGTCCTGGCTCAGGACAAGGAGCATTTCCTGAATCAGCCCCTCTGGCCAAAGACTGCGGCCGGCTGAGCCTCACCGCCGGGTACTTTGCAAATCACGCGATTTCAACTAACTAGGGCCGCCAGGCCTAAACGATGGAAACCCTAGTTCTTAGCGCAGTTTACGAACCTGTTGCGCGCATCCCCTGGCAGCGCGCAATGACCCTGCTTTTCCTTGGAAAGGTAGAGGTGGTGGAGGAGTACGAGGATCGGTTCGTTCGATCGGTGACGTACGAGTTCCGGATGCCCTCGGTGATTCGATTCCTGCGGGCCCTTAGGGGACGCAAGAAGGCGATCAAGTTTTCGCGTGAGAGCGTCTATGCCCGGGACAAAGGCAGTTGTCAGTACTGCCACGCTAAAGTCGCTCGGCATGAGGCCACGTATGATCACGTCATCCCACGGGTCAGCGGCGGAACGACTCACTGGACCAACGTGGTGATTGCCTGCGTTCCCTGCAATCAGCGCAAAGGGGGACGCACCCCGGCCGAAGCCGGGATGAGACTGCTCTCCACCCCGGTCAAGCCGAGACACCTGCCAGAAGTCTTTCGGCTTTCCTTCACCTATGAGCGTGGGATGCCCCAAACTTGGCGAGCGTGGCTGCGCGACATCTCGTACTGGCATGGCGCGCTGGACGAGGACTGATCGGCCTCAAGACTCCCCGCGGGTTGATCGCTTTCTGATCCGCTCTTGCGGAGGTGGTCTGAGTGGCGGAAGATTGCGCCGTGAGGGATACGGAAGGCAGTGAGGTCACCCGAATCTGGTCGGGAATTACGCCGTGGGTCGGGCGGCCCAGAATGGTGTTGCTGGTCTGGGCCCCGACTGGGATCTGCGAATTCGAGCTCCCCGAGAATGCGACGCTTCAGATCGGCCGATCTTCTTCCTGTGGGATTGGGATTCCCGATCCTTCGGTCTCTCGGGTGCACGCGGAAATTACCCTCAAGGCCGAGGTCTTCGTTCTTCAGGATCTCGCAAGCCGCAATGGGACCTTCGTCAATGACAAGCGGATCGCCTCCGAGCCGGTTCGGCTTCGACTGGGGGACTTCCTGAGGTTTGGAAGCGCGGAGGCTCAGCTTCAGCTCTCCAGTCGCCAGTTCAACCGGTCCACCGACCCGCTGCCGGAGCAGTCGTTCATGAACCGGCTGGTGGTGGAGGGCGAGCGCTGCGTCCGATTCAACAGCTCGCTTTCGGTGATCAGCCTGGAATTGCCCTCCGATACGCAGGAGCAGACTCTGGACCTCAAACAGCTAATGCGGGAGTCGGTTCGGTCGACGGATATCGTCACCAGCACCAGCAAGCGGCAGTTCGACGCGCTCTTGCCCGAGTGTGGCAAAAAGGCGGCCAGTGCCGCGGCCCAGCGAATTCAGGCTTCCCTGGAGGGCCATGGCATCAAGGCACGTCTGGGCGTCGCCGCTTTCCCTGGGGATGCGCCATCCGCGGAGAGCTTGCCCATGGCGGCTCAGATGGCAATCCGCAAGGTGTCTGGGAGCGGCTTTGCGGTGGCGAATGAGGCCACCCGGGTCTTCCAGATTGGCAGCAAGGAGATCCTGGTTTCCGATCCTGCGATGCTTCGACTGTTCGGACTGGTAGAGCGGATCGCGGGGACGTCACTTCCGGTCTTGATTCATGGGGAAACCGGCAGCGGCAAGGAGATCGTCGCCGAGGCGATTCACTCGCTAGGTCCGCGTTCCGCCAAGCCGATGGTCCGGCTGAACTGCGCGGCCCTGCCGGAAAATCTGCTGGAGAGCGAGCTCTTCGGCTACGAACGGGGTGCGTTCAGCGGCGCCAACGCACCCAAGGCCGGACTTCTCGAACAGGCTTCCGGCGGTACCCTGTTTTTGGACGAAATCGGCGAGATGCCGCTCACCCTGCAAGCCAAGCTGCTTCGAGCCTTGGAGGAACACAGCATTCGGCGTCTGGGCGCGGTGAGAGATACGCCGGTGGATCTGCGAATTGTGACCGCCACCCACCAAAAGTTGGACGAGAACGTCAAGGCCGGGGCTTTTCGAGAGGATCTCTTTTATCGATTGAACGCTTTTACTCTCGAGGTTCCACCCCTTCGCGCACGGCCCGGGGAGATCGCCCTGCTCGCGGCTCGCTTCGTCGGCGAAGAGTGCAGGCTCGCCGGAAGACCGGCGGTGACGATTTCGGCGGAGGCTTTGGAAGCGCTGACCACCTATGACTGGCCGGGAAACGTTCGGCAGTTGAGGAATGTGATCGGCCGAGCGGCGGTGCTGTCCGAATCGGAGATCACTCTGGAGCATCTTCCGCCGGAGATGGCCAAGCCGTTGGCCAAGTTAAAGGCACCGATGGCCGCAGAGCAGTCCGGGGATTACTCGTCGCTCAAGGAACAGTTTCGCGACGCCGAGCGCAAGCGCATCCTCGACGCGCTCAAGGCGGTGAATGGGAACCAGACCAAAGCGGCGAAGATTTTGAAAATCCCGCGGCGGACGCTGGTTTCCAAGATGAACGCGATGGGCATTGATGGTCCGCGCGTTCGGCGATCCAAGGCCCGCCTTACAAGCTAGCGCTCACTGATCGCCCAGATGGCGAACATGCCAAAGGGTGCGAGCCACTGCGGGCTCCAGATTGATGGGCTGAACCCAAATGAACTTGTAACTCGAAACTCTAAAAAGCAGCTCGTTGGCTGCTGCGGACGAGATCGTTTGCACGCCTTCAAAGTCCACCAAGAGGAAATACTTCTCGTATGAGAGCCCGCCCACCGCATCTCGGATCTGTCGCCTTGTCCGCAAGTCGAGGAGTCCAAGCCGGCTGAGCGCGACGTAAGCGACCTTGGGGTTCGCCTCGACGAGCTGGTTCCAGAAGCTGTTGGGCAGGGCTCCACGTGCTCCGGCTCCAGGAGTGTCTCGATGGTTGGGACCTCGGATGTAACCGCGCCGGCCCGAGCGTTTTCGCGCAAGTTCGCCCGATAACACGCGAGGCGCCAAAAGTTGGCTAATGCGAGATCTCGAGACCCCTAGCGCCTGAGCCATGTGTTTGTTGCGAAAACCATCGGGCCACTTCCCAAGGAGCGCGTCGATCAATGCCTCGATGTCCCTCACGGCCCTCAGCTCGTGCGACAGTCATGCCGCCCCAGCCGGGGACACCTTTTGGGGTGGCCATTAGTGGTGAACCCCCTCGGTCTAAACGGGCGTTTTTGTCAAATGCTTGAAGCGACTCACAAAAGCCGAAATTTCTGTTTAGGAAAAAGTCTGTCCATTCCGCGTCTCAAGTCGAGACATGTTCTCGGCGTTGCCTACAAGCGAACGGCACTAGCCTCGCGGTCGTGGCATGCGGAGTGAAGTGGCTGTGCGCCGCAACCGATTTGGAAAGGACCCTCAAACGTAAAGATTTTGCCGTAAACATGCCGATTGCTCAAATTGTTGAAACGATTGGTAACGCTCCAAATTGCTGTTTAGACAATGCACCTTCACCACTAATGCTCACCCTGAAACCACCAGCCAACCCGCCGGCGCTATCCATCGGCCCGGACGACCGTCCACCGGGTGAACGGTCTGGAAGGTGTCGGGAACCTCGTGGCGATCGAGGCGCCCGATTGCCTCAGCCGAGGTACGCCTCGCGGACGATCGGGTTGTCCATCAACTCTTCGCTCGTTCCCTGCAGCCGAATCCGCCCGGTCTCCATCACGTAGCCGTATTGGGAAATCTGTAGCACCTCCTGGATGTTCTGGCCGACCAGCAGTACCGTCACTCCAGTCTTGGCAATCCGGGCGACGAACTCAAAAATCTCATCCACCAGCTTCGGCGCCAGTCCCAACGCGGGCTCATCGAGCATCAACAGCTCCGGGTTCGCCATCAATCCCCGGCCGATCGCGCACATCTGCTGCTCTCCGCCGGAAAGGGTACCGGCGAGCTGGTGACGGCGCTGTCGAAGCCGCGGAAACATCTCGTACACACGCGCGAGATTGTCGCGCGCGTGGGGCCGCAGGGAACGCGGGAACGCGCCCATCAAGAGGTTCTCTTCGACGCTCATTCCCGGCCACAGCCGGCGGCCCTCGGGCACCAGACTGATGTGGGCAGCGACCCGTTGATGCGCCAACAGGCCGGTGATGTCGCGTCCGCGAAGAAGAATCCGACCTGCCTTGGCCTTCAAGACGCCAGCCAGACAGTTGAGAGTGGTGGTCTTGCCGGCTCCGTTGGATCCCACAATGCACGTCACCGCGCCTTTTTCGAGCGCGAACGAAACATCCCAGAGCACCTGCACTGCGCCATAGGCGACCTGCAGGTTTTCGATCACGAGCAGATTGTCGGCCGTGGGCGTCAAGCTTTCATACTCTCTTCGCGGCGGCACGGCCCAGATAAGCCTCCACCACGGCTGGATTGTTTTGGATTCCCTCGGGCGTATCCTCGGCCAGTCGTTCTCCCGAATTGAGCACCAGAACTCGATCGCACACCGACATGATCGCCTTCACGTCGTGTTCGACGTAGAGGACGGTGGTGCCGCGCTCTCGAATTTTGCGGAGCAGCTCGAGAATCGAGCGCGTCTCGGTCAGGCTCAGGCCGCCGCAGATTTCGTCGCACAGCAGCACATCGGGATGAGTGGCGATCGCGCGGGCCACCTCCAGCCGCTTCTGATTGCCGAGCGAAATCAGATCAGCGCGTTCATTCGCCTGCGCCTCCAGGCTCACGCCCTTGAGCAAATCCATCGCTTGATCCCGCGCGGCCGCTCGGGAAAGCCGATGCCGTCCGAAGCAAAGTCCGGCCAGCACGTTTTCGAGCACCGTCATCGATCGAAACGGAGCCACCACCTGATGGGTGCGGACCACTCCGCGGTGGACGCGCTGGAATGCTTTTTTGCCCGTCAGATCGCCCCCTCGCAGCAGCACTTTTCCGCTCGAAGGCTGAAGCGCTCCGGCGATCACCCCAAACAAAGTGGTCTTCCCGGCCCCGTTGGGGCCAATCAGCCCGTAGATCTGCTTCTCGGCGACCTCGAAGCTCACGTCGCGCAATGCAGCCAGCCCTCCAAAGCTGATGCTCACTCGATCGATCTGGAGAACGGGCGTGCTCATGGGTTGAAGCGAAGCCGTGGGTGGCGCAGCCCCTTGCGCACAATGCCGAGGATTCCCCCCGGTTCGAGCAGGATGATCAGTATCAGCAGCGCACCGTAGATCAGCAAGTGGGCTTGGGGGAACGAGGCCACCAGCTGCTCTTCGACAATCCCGAAGATCACACCGCCCAGGACGGGGCCCCAGAGTGTGCCGATTCCACCAATCACCGGTATCAGCAGAATGTAAACGCTGGTGTTGAATGCAAAGACCCCATGGGGATGAATGAACGCCGCGTAGCGCGCGTAGACTCCCCCCGCCATTCCCGCCAAAGCGGCCGCCACTCCATGCGCGGCCAGTTTTTGGGTCAGCGGGTTGATCCCGACGTCGGAAGCGGCTGGTTCGTCATCTCGAATTGCTGTCAATGCGAGGCCAAATTTGCTCCGCGAGATCAGAACCGAAACGACAAACGCCAAGCTGACCAGCAACAGACCGGTGTAGAAGTGATCGGCTTGACGAAACGCGGTCGCCTCGACGATCCGATAACCGCTCGCGCCCCCGGTCACCGACAAGTTGCTCATGATGACCCGAACCGTCTCGCTGACCCCGATCGTCGCGATCGCGAAGTAGGGCCCCCGCAAACGGAAGGTGGGGACTCCAACCATCAGCGAAGCGAGAACGGCCACCAAGGCGGAGCCAGCGAAAGCAAGATACGGATGGATACCGGTGTTGATCAGGATCGCCGCGGTGTAGGCGCCCAGGCCGTAGAACACCGCAAAGCCGAAGGAAACCTGCCCGGTAAATCCTCCGAGAATGTTCCAGGCGATCCCGGTGGTGGTCCAGATGAAGGTGATGAATAGAAGCCGGAGCAGATTCGCCTCCGCGCCGATCCAGGGCGTGGCCGCCAACGCCGCGAGGAGCGCCAGTGGAATCGCGACGTGGATCCAGCCTGGGCGTCCGAGGCCGCCGGCGATGGCGGAGACGACCCTCATGCCGACCGATATCTTTTCGCAAACAGCTGGGCCAGGCCGCCAGGCAGCACCAAAAGCACCAGCACCAGCAAGCCGAACGAGATCGCCAGCTGGTACCCGGCCGGAACGAAGAGAATGCCGATCGTTTCCGCCAGCGCGAGCACCAGCGCTCCCAAGGCCACTCCAGAAGCCGACTCCAGCCCTCCCAGGACGATGATCACGAAGGAGCGAATCAAGAAGGGCCGGCCGAAGTCCGGGTTGAAGGAGTAGAGACTCGCCAACAGCGCGCCGGCCATTCCGGCAAAGCCGATCCCCAGCCCAAAAGTCAGGCTCGCCGTCCGGCGGGTGTCGACTCCGACCAACTGACCCGCATAGCGACTTTGAATCAGCGCCCGTACCGAGCGGCCGTACCAGGTTCGGCGCAGCACCAACTCGAAGACGACCAACGAGACGAGTGCGACCGCGAAGGCCACCAGCCGTAGCGTCGAAATGGTGATCGGGCCAATCTGAGTGGTCAAGAAGGTCCGCGGCGTGAAGATCGAGCGATCCTCGTTGCCCCAGACCAGGTACGCCAAATTCTGGAGCACGAGCCAAATTCCAAACATCAACAGCAGGGAGCCCAGCGTCGGTTGGTTCGAGACCGGCAGCCATCGAACGAACAACCAGTAGACGAGCCGGCCGATCCCGAAGAACACCGGGAAGGCCAGAAAAGCCCCGACCAGCGGGTCGAGGTGCCCGCGCTCAAAAAGCTCGTAGGCGAAGTAAGCGCCGAGCATCATGAACCCCGCGTGGGCGAGGTTCACGATCTTCATCACCCCGTAGATGATCGTCATCCCGACGGACATCACCGCGTAGATGCCCGCGAGCAGAACCGCCGCGACCACCACGTTGAGCCAATCGAGCGCCGCCATCCGTCATCCGGCTCTAGCCGCGGGTGGGAATCGGGGCGATCACTTCGCCCGTCGCCGCGTCCTTGGGAAAGACGATGTCGACCTTTCCGCCCGGTTTGTTCTGAACGATCACGAATGGATTTTGGGCCTGGCCGTTGGGCCCGAAGCGAACGGTCTGCCCCGGTAGCAGCGACCCCTTCAGCTCAGCGGTGCGCAGCGCGTCGCGAATGGCGGTTCGTTCCAGGTTCCCGGCAGTCTCGATCGCGCTGGCCAGGATCCTGACCGAGTCGTAGGCGGTGGCCGCGTACCATGAATCCGGCTCCCGCCCGGTCGCTTCTTTGTAGTCCTTCACGAACTGCTTGACCTGCGGATAAGGCAAGCTCTTGGACCACCAGATGCCGGCAAAGATGTAATCCACTCCGTCGCCGAGGGCCTTGCGGGCGTCCGTCTCCGGTCCTCTTGCACCGTAGCTGATCATCTGATGTTTCATTCCGTTCTGAATGTATTGCCGGTGCATCGTGATGTAGTCCTGCAGGTGGGCGTCGGAGAGGAAGATATCCGCGTTGGCGCTCTTCACCTTTTGCAAGAGCCCGGAAAAGTCCGGCGACCCCAAATCGAACGTCTCGCTGAACACCACGTTGAAAGACCCGGGGTGCTTCTGGATCCACTGCTTGATTCCGTTTCCATAGTCGATCCCGTGATCGGTGTTCTCCAGGGCCAAAGCGACGTTGAGCCCCTTTCGGAGCTTCCCCGCCTCGACGACGGACTGAAGAAACTCCGCAGTGGTAGAGCCGAGAATGTCGGTGGGGGTCAGCATTCCGAATGCCCATTGGTAGCCGCGGTTGAAGATCGCGCTGGCCGCCGCGCCAGGGGTGATCCAGGGCACCTTGTAGCGATCCGGCATCACCGATTCGGCCTCTCCCAAGGCGGTGGAGTATCCGCCAATCACCGCCGTCGCATTGTCGGAGCTCATCGTCCGCTCGACGAACGAGGCGGACTTCGCCTGGTCCGAGCCATCGTCGTAGAAGATTTCCTTGAGCGGAAGCTTCTTGCCCGCGGCTTTGACCATCACCCCTCCGGCCTGGTTGATCTGCTTGACCGCGAGATCAATCCCTTCCTTCTGATATTGGCCGGGCTTGGCTTCGCGGCCGGTCAACGGAAGCACGACTCCAATGGTGATCGCATCGGCGGTCACCGCTTTCTTGTCCTCGCGCTTGCAGCCTTGAACGGTGGCGAGCGCGAGCAGAACTACGAAACTGCGCGGGAAAAATCCGAGGGATTGGTATGAGCGCGTCATCCGGAGTCTCCTCTCGACGTGGGTGGCCGGGCACTCTAGATGAACCGGGCCCGAGGAGAAGCGGAAACTGCTAGAGGAGCACCTGGGCCTGGCGATTGAGCAGGGACCAAACGGCCTGGACATCCTCTCGCTCGGTGGTTTCGGAGCCGATCGACAGCCGCAGAATTTGCCGGCCCCCGACCAAGGCGGTGGTCAGGTAGGCCGCGCCGCTGCGATTCACCCGCTCGGCCAGCGCCAGATTGTGAGGATTGAGCTGGTCGTCCTGCATGCCCGCAGGCCGGTGCCGAAGCGAGACGGTCTGGAGCAGCACGGGAGCCACCCGTTCCCAATCTGGCGAGGCATCCACTTGCTCCGCCAGCCATCGGGCATTGGAGAGGTCGCGGCGGATGCGGGCCTGGAGCGCGCGGACTCCCTGCTCGCGAATCAAAAACCACAGCTTCAAGGCCCGAAAGCGGCGTCCCAGCGGGATGCCCCAGTCCCGGAAATTCTTGACCTGCGCATCCTGCCCGGTCTTCAGGTAGCTGGGGTGGGTGGACATCACCTGAACCAGATGTCCCGGGTCGCGGACGAAGTACGTCGAGCAATCAAACGTCGCCCCCATCCATTTGTGGGGGTTGAAGACCAGCGAGTCGGCAGCTTCGACGCCTTGCCACAACCGGCGACACTCGGGAAGAAGCATCGCCGTCCCGGCCATCGCCGCATCCACGTGCAGCCAAAGGCGATGCCGAGCGGCGATCTGGGCGATCGCCTCCACCGGATCCACCGCGACGGTCGCGGTGGTCCCCACCGTGGCGACGACCGCCGAGGGCAGCTTGCCGACGTCGAGATCTGCGGAAATGGCCTGCTCGAGCTTTTGCGGGACCAACGCAAACTCCGAGTCGGTCTCGATCAGGCGCAGGTTGGAAAGCCCAAACCCAGCCAGGCGCACAGCCTTTTCCACCGAGCTGTGGGCCTGCTCCGATGCGTAGACGGTCATCGCCGGATGGGATGCCTGCAAGCCCTGCTCCATCTGAGCAAGCCGGCTGGTGCGCTCGCGGGCACAGATCAGCGCGACCAAGGTGGACGCCGAGGCGGTGTCTTGAAGAACTCCGGTGAAGGTCTCGGGAAGGCCAACCATCTGTCGAAGCCAGTCCATCATGACTTCTTCGAGCTCGGTGGCCGCGGGACTGGTTTGCCAGCTCATCGACTGCGCGCCCAGACCGGACGCCACCAGATCGGCCAAGACCGAGGGCAGACTGGAATTGGAAGGGAAATAGGCGAAGAAGCTCGGATGGCTCCAGTGCGTCATGCCCGGCAGCACCACCCGCCGCAGGTCGGCCAGAAGCGATTCCATCGGCTCCGGTTCGGAAGGAGGTTGGGTGGGGAGCAGAGCGCGGATTTCGCCGGGCTTGCGATCGCTCATCACCCGCAGCTTGGGCAGGTTGCTTCGGTACTCCGCGATCCAATCGACCAGGGCGTGGCCGAACACTCTAAATTCGTCCGGGGTCATGCCCCGGGGATTTAGCTCATTAGAAGCGGTAAGCGAACGTCCCGCGCCCCAGGAGGTACTGATCCACCGCTCCCTGCGCTCTCACCGGATCCTGCGGCTGGCTGTTCATGGTCAGGTTGACTCGAGTGTACTCGGCGATCACCCGCAGCTCGATCGAGCTGCTCACCCCCCAGGCCAACCCGAACGAGCCGCCAAAGCCCTTCGCAGTGGCGTTCGGAAAGGTGGCGGTGATTTGCTTGCTCTTCAACCCCTGCATGTAGCTTCCTCCGGCCAGTATCCAGAAGCTCCGCAGAATGCCCACTCTCACCGAAAGCTCGGGCCGAATGAACTGATACTTCACGTCGGGAATGGAGGTGGAGCCGGGGGGCGGATTTTGATCTTTGATCGAAAAGGTCGATGAGCCGTAGCTGCCGCTCAAGCCGATCTCGGAATTCCCCATCGGAATTCGAAACCTCAAGCCCCCGCTGTATCGGTATGAGGTGGTCCGAAGCGAAGGGCCATTGGGGGTGGAGCTCTTGATCCCCAATCCATAGTCGCCGCTGCCGATCAGGCCGATCCAGGATACGAAGCTGGTGGTTGCCGGCGCCAGTGGATACCACTGCAAGCTGCCGCTAAGCATCGGTCCAACGTTCAGATGGTAGGAACCGAGCGCGGCGGCATCCGCGCTGTAGGCGAAGTCTCGCGAGAACGCGCCGGCTCCGATTGCGAAATCGAGGGTGACCCGCTCGGGATCGACCGCCTCTGACTTGGCCACGTTTGCCACTTGGGCGGTGGGCGAGGAGGGCTCGGGGGAACGCACAGCCGCCGTCCGCGAGTCGGCGACAGTCGGCGGTTCGCTGGGCGGGGCGGCCACCGGCGCGGGGGGCTCCGGCTCCTTGGGCGAAGTGACTTCTGGGGCAGGGGTCTCTGGAACGGGCGGCGGAGTGCTCGGGGCGGCGGTCTGGTGGACCCGGGCCTTGGCAATGTGTGTCCCGAGGGTCTTCCAAAACGTTCGCTGGACCGTCTTGAGCTTAGACGGCGAAAGCTTTGACCATTGCGCCTCCGCAAGGACGGAGCCGTCTTCTCCGTTCCGGATCGTCACGGTGACGGTGAGGGCTTTGCGCCCGCTGGCTTCGACCAGCGCAAACGCGGCGATCCCGCGTTCCTCGGAGATCGACATGAAGTCTTTCTCCGTCAGGCCGCTGCCCTGGTACGCAGCCCTTGCGCTCGCCGTCTCTCGGCTCGATGCAATCTGAACCCGCCGGTTGGCGCGAAGCGCGCGAATCACGGTGTTCCGTGCGCGGCTTTCTTTGATGCCTTCCTTGGCGAGTACCGCGATCTTGATCGATCGGGTCGACGGCCGCGAAGAAGAACGTCGCTGGAGGGCCGCGCTCGCCGGCGTAGTGGCGAGACTCTGAACCAAGACCACCGCCCACGCTACAGCTGCAATGGGGAGTTTTCTCACAGCCAAACGATCGCGAACTTCTCGATTCTAAGCAAGGTGAGCAATTGGAGGCGATCCTGGCTTGACGTGGGCGGTCGACAGTTTTTGAGAAGAATCAGCGAGCGGCTTTTTCGAGCGGGGCCAGCTCGTCGAGAAGTAACCGAGCCTGCGCATCGCTGCTGCGGAGATCGATCGCTTGGCGCAAGGCCCGAATCGCCCCCGCCCGATCGCCCAAGCGCAGCCGTGCAATGGCCAGATTGTATCGAATGTGGGAGCCACCCGGCTCGAGCTTCTCCGCGGTTTCGAGACTCTTCACCGCCAAGGCGTTCTCGCCCATTTCCAGATAAAGGGAGCCAAGGTTGTTGTGGGCTGCGGCCAAATCAGGTTGGTGGGCGATCGCGTTACGGTAGGCGGCGATCGCCTCCTGGTGGTGGCTGAGGTGGGCTTCCGCGATTCCTAGATTGTTCCACGCCCGAGCAAAGGAGGGCTGAACCTGCAGCGCCAGCCAGAAGTTATGGTGCACCAGCGACCAGTCGACTTCTCGCCCACTCTGCTGGGCGAGATCGATCAGTTCAAATCCTCGGTTGTTGAAGAAATGAGCCAGCCCCTCGAGATCGGAAATGACGCGGTACCAGCGAACCCGTCCCAGTTGGGCGAAGTCCAAGCCGATCGCCTCATCGGTGGTTTTGATCATCACGCTCACGTGGCCGATGTCGATGCTCAGACCGTGGTTGTCCTCGAAGCGCCTCTCGTGAATTCGGACCGAGGCGTCGACGTAGTAGGCCTCGAGCCCCGCGGCGCGCGCCAGGCCAATGAACACCGAGGACAGCGACAGGCAATTTCCTTCCTTGTTCTTCAAGGTCTGCCTTGCGTCGACGGTGACCGTCGGCTCGTAGCGCAACCCGAAGATCTTCGGATCGTCGAAAGCCTCGGTCAGAATTCGGACTCGATCGGTGTCCGACTTCGCATAGCGGACCAGCGTTCGGGCCAGCGCCAATTGGCTGGCGTCGATCTCGTAGGGCACGACGATTTCTTCGGGAGGAATGCTGGGGGCCCGGCGGGCCAGCTCGAGCCGCAGCTCGTCAGGAGAATAGACCAGCTTCGACGTCGCACAGCCGGCGATTGCGCCGACGCAAGCGAATGCAGACAACGAAACAAGCGCCACCGAACGCGGCATCTTGAGCCTCGAGGCGAATGTACCACGCTATCTTGGGCCGGGACGCATGCGGCCCTGGGGAGGGCCGCTGAGGCCTTCTACGGCGCCTGAAGAATCCGGAATTCGAGGGTAACCGGGTTGCTCGGCGTGGAATTTATCAGTGCAGTGCAGATCGCTCCCGAGGGCGCGAAAATCACCTTGGGCGGCGGTCCCGGGGCATACGTCCAAGTGTCCGGCCCCGGTTGCGTCGGCTGGCGATTGACGATCACCGAGAGCAGCTGGGGATCGGACGGGGTATCGTTGAGTGTGAAGATGCAAGGATCGCGAATCAGCGTATTGCGGATTGTATCGAGCACAGCTCCCAGGTCTTGACTGCTGCCGGCCTGGTAATACTCGCGGGTGCACTTTCTCGTCGCGGTAATGCACGGGTTATTCGTTCCACACTCCGCGTTGGTGCCGTTTGGACACAGCCGCGGAAATCCACCGGCCTCGGCCATCGCATTCAAGGTGACGCCATTTCCGAGCGTCTCATCACCGACCCCCAGAACGAACCCCTTGATGCGGTTGTTGTCTCTCAAGCCGGCCATCGCCGCGGCGGTAGCGTCGGCATCAAGACAACCGAGTTGGCGGTAGGGATTAATGTTCTGACCTGGCGCGCAGTTGCCGGGCGGAATGGGAGCACAAGGGTTGGGGCAGCAATTACCGATGTCGTTGGTGCATCCGCACGCACCATTACCCGGGGATCCGTTGTACGGGTTGCAAGCATCGTGTGGGTTGTTGGGGTTGCAATTGGGAACGCCATCGGTGATCAGGATGTACGTTTCGAGCAAGTTCGGATCTTGGAGGGGCGCGTAGCTGGCCAGGGTCGCCATCGTCGCAGCCGTCGGCGTACCACCGGATGGATTGCTGGACTGCAAAATGGAAAGGATGTTGCTTGCCGCGGCGTTGAGCGTTGCATCATCCGAGGCGCTGGGAATCTGCACCCGTACGGTGCCTGCGCCACACTGGTCCGGCAGCGTAGGAAAGGTGATCATCCCGAAGCGGGCGATCGTTCCGTAATTGGTCAGGAAGGATTGCATCGTGGATTTGATCGCCCGGTCGCGGGTCATGCAAGACGGCGGACAATCGTCGGCAAAAGTTCCACAGGTCGCGGCTCCCCCGTCGGGATGGCAAGACGGTTGGGTGCTGTCAATCGGCAGGGTCAGAGATCCCGAGCGATCGAAGACGAGCATCGTGTTGGGCTTGTCTTGGCGGTAGGTGATGGTCCTCGCCTGTGTCGTCTGAGAAACCGCCAGCGGCACCACCGGCTCGAAACTATAGTTTTGGCAACCCGCGATCGCTCCAATGGCGACGCCGAGCGCAAGGAAAAGCAAAGACGTCCACTTCATTAACGCCCTCGTTTGGTAAGCAAGTCCTGCCCAAATCGCAGTCAGCGGGCGAGCGGCAGAAAAAAAGCCTATCGAATGATGGAGAGGCTTGCGATGTGGTGGCGATGCTTCAGCTGGGATTGCCTGTAGGCGAACGGAGGCCTAAGCCTGCAATTTTCTGATTGCGGGTCCGCGCCGACCCCCCGGCGGTTTGACATCCCTCCTCCAAAGTCGGTATTTGCCCACACTCCGGAATGGGCCGCTGCTGAATCTGCTTCGAATGAGAAACCTCTCGTGCGCGCTACTGCTCGGCGTTTCCGCATGCGGCGGCTCCACCGCACCGTCCGTGCTTCAGCTCGAGCTCGGCACCGGCGGTCCCGGCGTTTTCTTCTCGATCACCAATGGCGACACGGTGTCGCTGATCCACGGGCCTCAGGGCGCGCAGCACATCTGGATTTGTCTGCGGGCGCGCGCTTTGAGTGGCCATACTGCATTGGTGGACCTCGCGGCGACGGGTCCATCCGGCGTGGTGGTGTCCGCGCCCTTCTACACCCCGCTCGATTTTGCGCCCGTTTCCGGCGCTCCGTATGAGCAGCTGGATGGAATCCGCCTGGTGGTGCCGACGCCGGAGGACGTGCTCGGCAAGACGGTGCATCTCTCGGCGCGCATCACCAACGCCGCCGGTGTCGCGGTGGATGCCCGAGACGTGAGGGTCCAGTGGGAGGGAGCCTGATGCTCCGCCGACGATTCTTCCTGCTGTTCCCGCTCCTATTTGCCTCCGCTTGCGGAAAGGGTTCCAGCGGAAAATGGCAAACCTTAACCAGCGATCAAGCCGATGCGCTGCTCAGCGTTGCGGGCAGCTCGCCGCAAGATGTCTGGATCGTCGGTGCGGACCACGGAAGTGGTCCCGCGGTGTGGCACTTTGACGGAAGCGGCTGGGAGAAAAAGAATCCGGGCAGCCGAGGAGATCTCTGGTGGGCCCACGTCTTCCCCGATCGCACCGTTTTTATCGGCGGCGCCAACGCCACGATCTTGCGATTTCAGGGACAGCAGTTCGAACGGCTGCACACGCCCGGGGTAGCCAAGCACACCGTCTATGGAGTTTGGGGGAGTGCGCTGGACGATATGTGGGCAGTGGGCAGCGTGGGCGGCCGGGATGGGTTTGTATGGCACTTCGACGGGACGGCTTGGCGAGACCTGCCGATTCCAGAAAATGTTCCTCACGGAAGATCGGGCGATGCTCCGGGCCTCTTTAAGGTGGCGGGGTCCGGCAGTACGGTGTGGATGGTGGGAGGCTCGGGGCTCGTCCTTCGTTCCGTGAATCAGGGACCCTTAGAGTTGGTCCCCTCTGGGGTGAGCGACATTCTGTTTACCGTCCACGCCGCCGGCAACACCGTGCTGATCGTCGGCGGCGCCAGCGCCGGAGTCCTTCTCGAGTGGGACGGACAGGCTTTTCAGCGCCGGACGCCCAACGGCGCGCCGCTGCTCCAAGGGGTGTTCGCCCATCCAGACGGACGCGCGATCGCGTCCGGAGAGCGGGGGGCCTTGTACGAGCGGCTGCCGTCCGGCGCGTGGCAACCTGTCCTGGGCGCGGACGTCGGCGCGATCGAATCTTTGCATGCGGCCTGGTTGGATCCGGACGGTGGGGTGTGGGCCGTGGGAGGGGACGTTCTTTCCGCTTCGCTCAAGGCCGGGCGGCTGGTGCACCGCGGCACGTCGATGCCGCAGTTCTCCGCGCCGACGACCGATCCTCTCCCGGTCGCTACCGACTGTCCGGGGAGCGCGTTGGATCCGGTCCCCGATGGCAGCATCGCTCGACGTTGGAACGAGCAGATTCTCTCCGCGATCCGGCGCGATGTTCCGCGCCCAGGGGTGCACGCGCGCAATCTCTATCATCTCTCGGTGGCCCTGTTCGACGCGTGGGCAGTGTACGATCCGACCGCGGTAGGGGTGGTGGTGACCGAAAAGCTCCCCCCACCTCCGGATCTGACCCAGGCGCAAACCGAAGCGCTCTCCTACGCCGCGTACCGCGTGCTTCAGTACCGCTACGCCAACGCGGCCGGTGGACCGGTTTCGAGTGCCTGCTTCGGCGCGCTTCTTCAGAGGCTCGGTTTTGATCCGTCCGACACCCGCGCCGTGGGGAACGATCCGCGGGCGCTCGGCAACCGCGTCGGGGCGGCGGTGATTTCATCCTTTGCTCAGGACGGCGCCAACGAGCTCAACGCTTACGCGGACACCACCGGCTTTGTGGCGGTGAACTCCGCTTTGCGGGTCGACGAGACGGCCATTCAGTTGGTGGACCCCGCCCGCTGGCAACCGCTGGATCTCGCTGCGTCGGTGACGCAAAACGGGATTCAGCTTCGGCCCGGCGTTCAGCAGTACATCGGCGCAAACTGGGGCCTCGTCGTACCGTTCGCGCTTCACCGACCCGCGCCCGGTGCGCCGTACTTCACGCCCCAATTGCAGGATCCCGGTTTCGGGCCTCAGACCCGCGCCTGGGTTTTGGACGTCTTGCGCAAGTCCGGTCGGCTCGATGGCTCGTCCGGCGAGGTGTTGGATATCTCCCCCGCCTCGCTCGGCAATAACCCGCTTGGATCCAACGATGGACTCGGCTACCCGGTCAATCCGGCGACCGGCGCTCCCTACACCGCTCAATTCGTGAGCGGATCCGATTTTGGAAGAGTTTTGGCGGAATTTTGGGCAGACGGTCCGAACAGCGAGACACCGCCCGGGCACTGGAACGTGATCGCCAACGCGGTCTCCGACGATTCACGGCTGGCCCATCGGTTGTTCGGGACCGGCCCAGAGCTGGGTCGCCTGGAGTGGGACGTCAAACTGTATCTGGCGTTGAATGGCGCGGTCCACGATGCGGCGATCGCGGCGTGGGAGCAAAAGCGGCTGGTGACCTCGTCTCGACCCATCTCGCTGATCCGCTACATGGCAAGCCGGGGACAAAGCTCGGATCCGAGCTTGCCGAACTACGATGCCTTGGGGCTGCCGCTCGAGCCCGGAGTGGCCGAGCTGATCACGCCAGAAAGCAGCGCGCTGGCACAGCGCCACCAAAACCTGCGGTGCTTCATTGGACAGCTGGCGCTGAAGAGCTGGCGCGGAGAGCCGGGCGACCGCGCGCACGAGGTTGGAGGCGTGGCCTGGATTCGGGCCGCGGACTGGATTCCCTATCAGCGAAAGACCTTTGTGACGCCCGCCTTTCCGGGTTTCATCAGCGGACACAGCACCTTCAGTCGAGCCTCGGCCGAAGTGCTGACCGCGCTCACCGGTTCATCGGCGTTCCCCGGCGGCCTGGGCGAATTCGTCGCCAGACAAGGTACCGCTCTCAGCTTCGAGCAGGGGCCCTCGAGTGAAATCCGCTTGCAGTGGGCGACCTATTACGATGCATCCGATCAGGCGGGACAATCTCGGATCTGGGGCGGGATCCACATCGAGCCAGACGATTTCTTCGGCCGTCGTATCGGGCACGAGGTCGGACTTCTTGCCATCGAGCGCGCCCGGAGCCACTACTAGCCGATCCGTTTGTCTTAACGAGGCGCGCAGGCGGCCAGTGGGTGACGGTCGGTGGAGGTATAGTCGACTCGATGGACCTCAGCCCAGCCGCGATGAGTCGACAAGAATATTGCCCTTCTCCGCCGTTGCCGGACGGTCAGGTCTGGCTACCCAAGATCGACCCAGCCATCCAGCTCGAAAATCTTCGATGGTTCATTGAATCGAAAAACGGGATGACGATTCCCCCTAAGTGCCCGCTCAGCAGAGCTCTTGCTTTGGTAGAGAATCGGCACAATCCGCCGCTGCCTTCGTCCCTAGCGGAAGCGGTGTACCTGGTAAGATTGGTCCAAGCATTTAGGTTTGCCGATTGGGGTATTAACGCGCTTTTCGCCCAGCAAACCGACCCTACCCGCCACGTAGAGGCCGTTGTCCACGAGACGTTCATCAACGCGGAATTATTCGCGGCCGATTCTAGCCAGGCCTGGCACACACTGAGGCACCCTCTCGGTATCGGAACCCTCTACACGGCTGGAAGATTGGTCCAAGGTGGTCGCAAGGGCCGCATCACGATCAGCGGAAATAAGGTGGAGGGTTACGACATCAATTACGAAAGCCCGCTAGGTCCCATGCTCATCGAGCGGAAAGATCGCGCTTACGAACCGGGACTGAATGACACGCCCCAAAAGCAGCTCGAGATCGTGCTCGAGCAGATCGAATTAAAGGGTCCCAAGATTCCGCGCCAAGGCCCAGCTCGGATCTTGTCGCTGGGTTTTTGGCACGGTCAGTTTCTTTCGAAAGATGAATTTGAGTCCTTTTTTTGGAAGGCGATTCCGCACCAAATTCCGGGACAACCCGACCGATCCAATGTGGCCAGACTGCGTGATGATCGAATACATGTCTGGATACAACGGTTTTATCCATGGGCGCTTGCGCCTGAAGAATCGGCCGGAGTTCGTTCGCATACTACCAGTGCTCAGACAGGCAATGCCGGAGCGGGAGCTAGTGAGAGCAGTCCAACTCGGTCCTGACGGACGGCCACAACTTGTTGACCGCTGGATCAGCCCTGTTCCGCGGGACTAATTCGCAACCGCCGTCCGATCCGTTGGGTCCCAAGGCTTTAGGTGATCGGTATCGTGCGATCCACCGACGACTCGAACGAGTGATTCGCGATCGGCGGCTGACTATTTCGGGGTGCAACGGCGACGTGTACGCCCGCCGACCGATAAAGCTCTATTCGCGCTCGGAAGGTGCGAGGCTTGAGATGGTGCGCCGTTCGATCCATGCCATCGGCTTCCTCCTGGGCGCGGGCATTTCGGCGTGCGCCGCCGCCTTCGAGAGTGCCCAGGACTCGGCCAACGCGCATTCCTCCGCGACTCACGCTCATCATCACGAGATGGTCAGCGCCGATGACGAGTCGGGCAACCAGGACCCGCTCGGTCTTGGAATGAGCCGGGAGGGCTCGGGAACGGCTTGGCAGCCGGACTCCACCCCGGTGTACGGCCATCACTTCATGGCGGCGGATTGGATGCTGATGCTGCACTACAGTCTACAAGTGGGATACATCGATCAGGGGAGCACGCGCGGAGATCATCAATTCACCAGCATGAATTGGGTGATGTTGATGGCCCAGCACGCGCTCTTCGGGGGACAGCTCACGTCGCGGGTGATGCTGAGCGCAGAGCCGCTGACGACCGGAGGCAAGCGCGGATATCCGCTGTTGTTGCAGACCGGCGAGTCAGCGGGAGGCCTGCCGCTGCACGATCGCCAGCACCCGCACGATCTCTTCATGGAGGTGGCTGCGAAATACAACCATCCGCTGACGAAAGACCTCGCGCTGGAGGTATACGGCGCGCCCTCCGGCGAACCGGCGCTGGGGCCGGTTGCATTTCCACACCGGCTTTCCGCTTCCGCCAACCCTCTGGCGGCCCTGGGACACCATTGGCAAGACTCGTCTCACATCGCGTTTGGAGTGGTGACGATGGGGATCTACAGCCGACAACTCAAACTTGAAGGCTCCTGGTTCAACGGCCGCGAACCTGACGAGAATCGCTACGACTTCGATTTTCACCCGTTGAATTCGTATTCGGCGCGGCTTTCATACAATCCGCTCACGGATTTGAGCCTTCAGATCTCCTATGGCTATCTCAAGAGCCCGGAAGAGCTGGAGCCGAACGTCAACGTGCAGCGGATCACAGCCTCGGCCACCTACAATCGGCCGCTCGAGGGCGGCAATTGGGCGAGCACCGCCATTTTCGGCCACAACATTCCTTCATCCGGGACGTCCACCAGCTCGGCTCTGTTGGAGTCCAACTTCGAGCTGAGCCGCAATATGGTTTTTGGACGAATCGAGTTCATTCAGCGAACGAGCGCCGATCTGGTTTTGCCGGTGGCGGACTCCCAGTCGGTATTCAACGCGATTGTCCTCGAGCTGGGATACGTGCGCGACTTCGAATTAGGACCCACGACGATTGGACTCGGGGCGGTCGGTTCCGCGAACTTTCTCAGCGAAGGGCTTCAGCCGTTCTACGGATCCAAGGTGCCGTTGGGCGGAATGATATTTCTCCGCCTACGCCCGGCCCCGATGGCGCACATGAGCCACTCCGGCTAGCGGCGTTGGGTCACTTCTTCGGCGGTGCCGGGATCGATCACCGCGCGCACGCGCGCTACCCTGTTGGCGGGGAAGTTGCCTCGCTTGGCGTGCTCGAGCACGTCCTTCTCGTTGTCAGCGAGGTAGACGCAGTAGATCTTGTCGTCAGTGACGTAGCTTTGCTGCCACTGAATTTTAGGTCCCATGCCCCGCAACACGTCGCAGGACTTCTGCGCGATACCCTTCAGCTCTGCCGCGGACAGCTTGCCGGCTCCCGGCAGGTCCCGCTCGATCACGAATTTCGGCATGACCTCTCTCCTCCAGGGTGGAAGCCTACTTCTAACTCCATTTACCTCCGCGAGGAACACTGACCTGGGACTTTGTGTCCAGAGTGAAAAGAGTGTGCAATCGAAGCGCGGAGGGGCCTCAGAAAAACTGGTCGGGCGCGCATCGTGATGTTCAGCTTGTACCAACCGCAGCGGTTGGAATCAGCGCTGGCCGAGGTGGCTGAACGCGGACTGCCGGGCTGACGCACTGCCCCATCCATCGGCGCCTGGATGTTCTGACGGGACTGAAAATCGTATGCTGGGACTGGACCAAAATTCTGAACAAACTGTACGTACAGTTTGTCCAGAATTTTTACGAACCCAGATCGAGATTTCGCGCACTCACTGTTCGAACCGGGTGCGCCGACGAGGCCGTTGCTGCCGCTAGGGGCTGGAGCGTGTCGCGCAGTCTCTCGAACCAGACCAGCTTGGCCGCAAAGCTCGGGAAACTTGCATTCAATCCACTGGGGTTTGGGAGGACGAAAACGCGCGCCTGATGGATCTGATCCGGCTTGAGCCCAGGCCCGCCGCCGCCCAGCCGCGAGCGGCCGAAGAATCGCTCATAGAGTGTCACTCCAACGAAGACGACCCATTCGGGCCTAAGCCTTCGAATCTTTTGGTCCAGGCGGCGTTTGCCGCGTTTGAACTCGTCCGGGGTGAGCTCAGAGGCGGAGCGGGAGGCGCGCGGGCAAAGGTTCGTCAGCGACAGCTTAAACTCTGGCAACCGGCGATCGTCGGCATAGGTGAGCGGTTCGGGAGTCAGGCCCGATGCGTGTAGAAGCCTCCAGAAAGGATTGCCCGGGCCGGCGAAGTGATGGCCAACCGCTTCGGACCGCAAGCTTGGGTTGATTCCTACGAACAAGACCTTCGGGTGCGAGGTCAATACGTCGCGCAACGGCATCGAAGTCCGGAAGCTTACTCGACAGATTGGCGGTGTAGTTCGGAGACTATCGACACACGTGCGCCGTCGGACATCCGCGATCGGGTGCTCCTCGCGCTTGGTTAATCGGCTGCTAGCGCGGTCGGTGTGCCACGGCCTGAGGCTTTGGGGCCTGCGCGGACTTTTTCTGCTTCGAACCAGCTTCGGCGCGCTGTGCGGATCGGCCCTTGGTTTTGAGGCTCGCGCTGGTAACCGATGACTGGCAAGCGCAAGACTCGGCCGCCGGCGTGTCACAGTCGTTGGCTCGAGCGACTGGGCTGCTGGTCAGTGCGCACAGGCCCAAAAGAGCAAGTGCACGGTAAGCATACTGGCGCTGAGATGGGCTCGACATCGAATCTCCTCTCTGGGCGCTGGATACGGGCGCCGACGGCAACCTCGTGCACGTACCGAGCCAGTTCGAACAAGGGATCCAAAACGTTGAGAGAACACGCCCAAGACCGGATCGCGCAAATTCGCTCAGAGTGGCGGAGCTGTGGCGCCACACTGCCACGTGGCGCTCGATTTACAGACGATGCCTCGCCGGTTCAAGGCAAGCAGTGCTGGCTGATCTGCTCCGGATTGGGGGCGCTTCGCGCACAAGCCAGCGCGCCCGAGCTGATGGGTTGCCCTGACACTCGCGAACGCTTAACTGCATCGATTGTATTCAACGCGATCTCCCGCTATTGGTCGGACTGCGCCGAGAAGCGATTAGTAGTGCCTCTGCACGGCGCACAGTCCGTCCGCATTGAGATGTCCCTGGGTGCTTTGGTTGTAAGTCATGAAAGCCGCATAACTCGGATTCGGCTGGGGCAGTCCTGTGTCATCAAAGTGCATGGTCGGCGCGCTATCGATAGGATGGTAAGTCGGGTCGCAGATGCGCCACGGGAGCGCCCGATTTTGGGCGTCGGTGAGGCCCGTGTATTGGTCGCTTATCACGTCGTTGAGCGTGACGATGTAAGTTCCAGCCACGTTTTGGGCTCGCGATGCTAGCTGATCAAAGTGCGGTAGAGAGTCGCGGTTAAAGCTTTCCCAAAATGGCTGACCGGTATGCAGTGTCGCCTGGGCGATTGTCGTTCGGTTGTTTTTGATTTGAACTCCCCTTTGATGCAATTCACCCGCTAATGGCGCGCCCGAGTTGTCTGGATTTTGGCAGTTGATGTACGAGGTGGGCGACGCGAATCCAAACTTGAATTTCACCGTCGTGCCAACCGGTCCCATCGGCGGCAGGCCGAAGGGATAATTCGTGCTGGCCGGTTGTGTGGTGCAGCCCGTTCCTCTAAACGTCGCGGTGCCGCTGTAAAAAACGGTCCATCCATTGGTTACCATCGTCGCGTAGTCTGCGTTGTTGGTTGCGTCGAAGTTGAGCCTCTGCGCCGAGAGGGTGGCCCTCACGATGTCGAAGCTGAACGCGTAGCGCTTTTCATCAAATGGCTTGTTGCCGTTCTTGTTTTGATTGCTGACGGTGGCGACCCACAAAGCCTGCTCGTTGCCGCCACCCTTGCCAGGCAACGGTCCTCCTTTGTGCAAATCGACTGCCCAGGGCCCAGTCACCTGGGCGACCACCTGATCCGTGAGGGCTTGATTGGACGATTTATCGGGGTTCTCGGCGAGAGTGATGTTGTCGAATGTCACCAAAAGCTCATCGAAGACGATCTGCCAACCGTCGACGAAAACCGGGTTGTTTGAACCCGCAGCCCGCGGAAAGTCATAGCCGGCCAGCGCGAACACTTCCCCGGACGCGGTGAACTGAACCGTCCCGCCGTTGTTGTTCGACGAGCCGCCGCATCCAAACGCTGTCATCAAACCGAATAACAGCAGTGTCTTAAGTTCACGCATTGGTTGCTCCTCCCTACTGCCCAGCGCTTCCGCGACGATGGTCATCACCGCCTGGGAAGCAACTTATGCAGCCGCGGCCGGGGTTCCAGCGGTTCCGGGTCCCGGAACTCCATGCCCCAACTGAGCCAGTGCTCCAACCGCCCGGGCTCGAGCGCGGTCGCGCTCTGGATCGCCTTGTCCGGTATTCAACGAAATCTTCATCGCGAGTCTCTAGAAATTGGTCGTGAGCCGCACATACGCCGACCTCTCGGGGGCCCAATGGCTACCGTTGAACCCGTTGGCAATACGGTACGGATAGTGAGCGTCAAAAAGATTGATGATGTCGAACGCGAGCGTTGGGGTCCCCGGCACACTGATAAAACGGTGCGCGAGCGTCACATCGACTCGGACGTGATCCGGAACATGCTGGTTATTCCGCGGGCCGGTCCGAAGGCCACTGCCGTAATTTGCCAGCAGCGAAACTTGGGTCGGGCCGTCATGGACGCTGATGCCTCCATTGGCTGTCCAGATTTGCGTATGGTCCAACAGCTGCCAACTATTGTTTGCAACGTCCTCAGGCGAAAATAAGTACTTCGCACTTGCAATTCCCCTCCCTTGAGCGGTTCCAAACGAAACGTTGCCAAACGCACTGAGCCAACGCCTCACAACGGCCGTCGCGCCAGCCTCAATCCCTCCGGCTCGACCGTCGCGGAAATTATAAGGCGATAGAAGGTTGGTATTCCCTATGCCAATGTCATCGAGCTGGTCAGTGGACAGTTTTCCCCAGACGGTCAATTTCAACGCCAGCTGAGGAATGACGCGAGCGTTGATACCCACTTCTGCATATCGGTCCTTCTCAGGACGAAGGTCATATTGCACCGCTTGACCTGGCGGGATGACGCCCAGAATTCGAGCCGCCGCAGGGGTATCAAGGACCGGCGGGGGCATCCACAACAAACCACCAAAGGCGTGGGCTACGACGTTTTCAGTAAACGCATAAGCAACGCCGATCCTGGGGCCGATGCCGGTGGCGGTTGTTCGCTCCGGGCTGTTAACGAACAACACTGTTTGAAAATCGAAGCGAAGCCCAGCGTTGATGGTCAACTTCCCCAGTGTCACACTGTCCTGGGCAAAGACTCCACCCGTTGTTGCGCGAGCGCGGTCGGTACCAGCGACCGTCTGGCTCGGGTCTACTCCTCGTAGGGAATCGCTTCGAGTGTAGGAGGTAAAGTCCGTGGTACCGAACAGCTGGGTTACCCTGCCGCCGAATTTGAGAACATTATTTTCGTCAATACGCAGCAAATACTCCGCATTGAAGCCGACGTTATCAGACCGCCGTCGCACGTCACTCGCCATCGCACAGCTTGTCATGCCCGTCTCATCCGTGGTGCAGGCGTCCTGGGTAGGCCCTAATGCATGAATCGCGTCCCCAAAGAGAAAAGCGTACGAATGCCGATAGGAGCCAGAGATTCGTATCGAGGACTTGTTGATAAAGTCGTGCCGATAGGAAAGGAGCTGGAAAAAGTCCCATTCGGTTTCTGTCGAGTTCGTGTCCGCGGGAAAAAAGGGAGGCGGTGGATTCCCGAATCCGTCCGGCGTACGTCCGCCGTTCGGCTGGGCAGGGTCAAAAGGCTTCAGGGTTGGGTCAATCGGAATTTGGTAAAAATTCCGAGAGAAGTTGGTTAGGGACGAGAAGTGGTCTCGGTCGCCTAAGTCGTAATTAAGTCGAAGAAAGGCCCGTTCTTCATCTCCTCGATCGTGCAGAATCGGTGCGATTGCTGGCGGATCCAAAGCTCGATCGGTTCGCCTGAAACTCGCACCGCCGAATAGCGAGAGCGAGCCGAATTGACGTCCATAGAGAAGGCTCGGACTAACGGTCTGAAATGAACCGTAGGTTAACTCAGCCTCTCCCTCACCACTTTCGGTGGGCCGACGCGAATTCAGGTTTACAACTGTTGCGAGTCGCTCTCCGTACTCTGCGTTTAATCCTCCCGTAATCAATTCCATGTTTTCAATAAATTTGGGAGAGAGAAAGCCGCCGAATAGTCCGCTAACGGAGTCCGGCAACGGGACCCCGTCGATTTGATACTGGATGTTGGCATGGTTGCCTCGGGCGAATAGATTGCCAAGGGCGTCGTAGACAAACCCCGGCTGAGTCGCCAAAAGCTCGTTGACGGTGTTGGAGTCTCCCCGAGGAAGAGCGCGGATCTCCTCGCGGTCCAGGTGGGAGGAGGAGCTGGTAGTTTTCGGTGGGGCCGGAGCGGTCGGCGTTGGTGGGGTTACTACAATTTCCTCACCGAACAGCGCGGGTAGCGAGATCTCTAGGGTTAACACCTCACCCGAGGCCACTCTGACCAGCCGAGTATCTCTTCTACCGTCTGGAGCTAGGACCTCAAGACGGTATTGCCCAAACGGTATTTGCTCGAACTCAAAATGTCCGTCGGCTCCGGTCAGGTGCTCGTCAATCGCACGCTCGCCGCGGCTGAACAGAGAGACCTTGGCGTTTGGCACAGGCTTTCCATCATCTTCGTGTACTGTGCCATGGACAATGCCAAGGTTGGCTGCTACGGCTCGCGGCGCAGTGCAGATTGCCGCAATGACTAACAGCGCAGTTAGTAGCGCAGATCTTCTTACGAGTGTTTTCAAATTTTCTCCTTCTATCTGTAGGCGAAAGTGGAAATACCGCCAGTGGTCGTTCCAGCCGGCGGACCAGTTCGATTCGAAGCGGCCGGCACCTAGGACGCGTGGACGCGAGAGCGCGTGGAGAGCAACGATAGGCGGACTGAACTCCGTGCTTGCCTAAGCAAGCTCGCGGATCATTGCGCGCCGAGATCGCTCAGGCGACTACGCAGGAGGAGAATGCTTGGGGGCAAGCTGCAACACCAGTAAACGCGCTGGAGCGATCCCGGCCGATGCGAGTTGGCGCAGGCCAATCACGGTTCTGCATGGCTCGAACGAGCCGTGCGACTGTGACAACTGGTTGCGGCGGTTCGTACAAACGAGGCAGTGCTGATGCCCCTCGGGCGACGCCAGCCCGGCCCGTTGCGTAGCGGCCGCAATGGCCGAAAGAGGACTGTCGAAGACGCGCTCAGCCAGGTTTGCCAGATCCAGCCGACGCGCGTGAGTCATCTCACCTTGCTCGCACAGGACGTGTGGAACAAAGGCCATGTGACCGATGCCCGCGAGATACAATGCCAACAGCGATACCGCCGCCAGCCAAGGGCTTTGACGGGCAGCCTTTCTAAATATGCCGTGGATTACCATCGCTGAAGCGGGCTAACCGTATACACACGCCAGCGCGTAACCTCAACCGCAAAAGATAGTAAAGAGCAACGCCAGTACGAGGAACCCATGCTTCCACCGTTTTCTCGGCTGCTCTCGCAGATCGTTGCCATTTGGATCCTGCTCGTTCCGGTGGCCTGCTCGAAAGACACCCCGAAACCAACTCTTCTGGTGTTTGCCGCGGCGAGTACTGCCGAACCGCTCTCCGAGCTGGCCGCCCGCTTCGGGCGGGAAAGATCGATTGACGTTCGACTTTCATTTGGTGCGTCAAGCGATCTCGCCCGTCAAATCAAGGCGGGTGCGCCGGCAGATGTTTTTCTCTCCGCCGATAACGCGCAGATGGATGAGCTCTCGAGGCAGGGTTTGATCGATCCCGCTCAGCGCTTCGAACTTCTCAGCAATCAGCTCGCGGTGATTGTTCCGGCGTCCAGCAGACTTTCGTTTAACTCCGCGGCTGCGCTGGCGGAGGTGCCGCGTATCGCCCTCGCCGATCCCGCAGCGGTTCCGGCCGGCATCTACGCGAAGCGATGGTTTCAACAACAGGGTATTTGGGAGCGGATCGAGCCCAAGGTGGTCCCGACGCTCGACGTTCGCGCCGCATTGACCGCGGTCGAGAACGAAGCCGTCTCGGTCGGCGTGGTCTACCGAAGCGATGCCCAGCAATCAAAAAAGGTGAGGGTGGCGCTGGTAGTCCCGCAGGAGGTTGGTCCGAAAATTGTCTACCCCGTGGCAAAGCTTAGCCGTTCCACCCAGCCTGCCGCCTCGCAGTTTGTCCAATTTCTTCGGTCCAGCGCAGCGAGGGACGTATTTTCGGAGGCAGGTTTTATTTTCTTGCCCCCCAAGACTTGACGGTGCTCGATGACGGGTGCGGTCTTGACCCACCTCTGATCACCCCGTGGATCATGCCTGTAGCAGCAGTGGTTTGGCACCGATCCCCCCATTTTCATAAACGTCACTGTTTATTCACGGGTGCGACACCAGTTTTGTTGCGACGCATTGCTAGCCTGTTTGCGATGCGCGCGAAAACGCTCGCCCATTTGTCGGATTTGCACATCGGCTTGTCGTATCGAAACGAGCAAGCCGCGAGAATGATCTGCAACGCGCTCTTGGAAAATGCAATCGACGACGTTGTCATCACCGGCGATATCACGCATCGAGGTCGCCTTTCTGAGCTGCGGACCTTTCAAGCAATCTTTGCTCCGTTGTTTGAGGCAAGAAAAATCTGCGTCGTGCCTGGCAATCACGACCGGCTCGGCGATGACGTGGCCGAAGCCTTGATGCCGGGTTGCCGGGTGGATGTTCATTCTACCGATGGGCTGCACGTGGTTCGCGTCGACTCCACCGGACCGCAAAATTACTCGTTCGTGGCTGGCCACGGAGAAATCGACCAGGAGATTGTCGATCGGGTAGGCATCGCGCTTCAGAACGCTAGCGAGGATTGCTTGCGCGTCGCGATGATCCATCACCATCCGCTCCCACTGCCAGAAGAGACCCTGGTGGAATGGTTCGTTGAAAAAATGGGCTGGCCCTACGCGGCCGAGTTGAGCTTGGGAAGGCGGCTGTTGGACCGAGCGGCTGGAATTTGTGATCTGGTTCTCCACGGCCATCGTCACATTCCGAGGGAAATCTGCTTCGCGACGGGCGAACGACCGCTGCTGGTGTACAACGCCGGAAGCTCGACCGAGCTGATGCGTTTTCGCGTGTTCCGACATGCGGAGGGACGGCTTCTCGGCTCACCCACCTGGATGGACGTTCGTGGAACCTCGGCCGGGATCGACACCGAGCGGGACTTGGTGCCGGCGTATGCGACCCCTCGCCTCGGGGTCGCGGCGGCGGTCGCTTCGAGGGAGCTCGACGAAGTCGTCGGCTAGTTCGGGCTTAGGGAGCCTGGAACGCGGCGCGCCAGGCGCGGGCGGACTCGAGGATGACGACCCGGTCGCTGGTGGTGAAGAATCGATAGCCCATCTTTCGTAGCGGCGCGATCTGCTCGGTCTTCGCGAGCATGATCCCAGCCATTTTTCCGGCGTCTTTGGCCGCGTGAGCGATCCGCGTAAGAGCGTCCTGATAGCTGGGGTGGTTGTACTGACCTGGAACTCCCAAGCTCTGAGTCAAATCGTTCGGGCCCACGTACAAAACGTCGACGTGCTGCTCGCCGCAAATCGCGCGCAAATCGTTGAGCGCTCCAGGGGTTTCGATCTGGATCGCGACCAGGGTCTCGGCGTTTGCCTCCCCGACGAACTGCGCCAGCGGCCGGGTGCCGTATTTGTTCGCCCTGACTCCGGCGAGGCCGCGCTTCCCCTCGGGTGGATACTTGACCCCTTCAATCGAGGCGCGCACCGACAGAACCCCGTCCGCGCGGGGAAAAAGAATTCCAGCGGCTCCGTAATCAAGACAGCGCCCGGCCTCCAACGATGGACTCGAGGGGACCCGGACCATTGCAGGCACGCCCGCCGCATCTGATGCCGCAAGGGTGGAGGCCAGCGAGTCCGGGGAGAACACCCCATGCTCGGTGTCGAGGAGCACAAAATCAAAGCCCGCCACTGCCAAGAGCTCGGCAATCCCGCCGGTCGGCCAGGTGATGAAGCAGCCCAGAAGGGCCTCACCATCTTTCACCCGTGCTCGAAGGGTCTTCACGTTCGCCATCGCATTCTCCTTCGCCTTCGCGTGCTTAGCACAACCTGCGCTCACGCCTCTGCTGTTCTGCCTTGACGTTTATCGCCACATGCTCAATGAGCACTGCGCATGGCACATTTACACAACTGGCTTACGAGCCTTCCCTTCTGGTTATGCGCTGTCCAGCTCATTCCGTCCCCTGGCGCCGCGGTGGCGGCCGGCTCGGCGCCCAACATTGCCGAGCAAGTGGCAAACTGGCGGAAGGCGAATGAGGTCGCCATCGTTCGTGAGCTCGCGGACTTTGTAGCGCTGCCCAATCTCGCGTCCGACCGGCCGAACATCGATCGCAACGTTCAGCACCTGCTTGCTCTGCTCCGCCGCCGCGGCATTGAGGCGAGGGTACTCGAAGAGCCGGGCTCTCCCCCCGCAGTGTATGGCGAGTTGCGAGCTCCCGGGGCCCAGCGCACCATCGTCTTCTATGCCCACTATGATGGGCAGCCGGTGGATGCCTCGCAGTGGACCGGCGGCGCTCCGTGGAAGCCGGTGCTGCGCGATCGAGCATTGGAAGCTGGCGGCAGTGAGCTGCCTATGCCGCCCGAGGGTAAGTCGGTGCCTGAAGAAGCCCGGCTCTACGGACGCTCGACCGGCGACGACAAAGCAGCGATTGTGGCGATGCTCGCCGCGCTGGACGGTTTGCGCGCCGCCCATGTCACTCCTTCGGTGAACCTCAAGTTCTATTTTGAAGGCGAGGAGGAGGCGGGTTCACCGCATTTCCGGTCGTTCCTGGAACATCATCGCGATCTACTCAAGGCCGACGCCTGGATCATGTGCGACGGGCCCGTTCACCAGAGTCGCCGGATGGAAGTGGTCTATGGAGTTCGTGGTTCCCTTACCTTCGAGCTGACCTTGTATGGAGCAACTCGAACACTTCACAGCGGCCACTATGGAAACTGGGCCCCTAATCCAGCTGCCCTGTTGGCGAACCTCGTCGCGTCCATGCGCGACCCCAACGGGCGCGTTTCGATCGAAGGGTTCTACGACGGGGTGCGGCCCCTGACGGACCTGGAGAAACGCGCCGTTGCAGCCGTACCGAAGGTGGATCCAGAGCTGCGCAAGTCGTTCGGTCTGATGCACACCGAGGCTGGCGATGCACCTAACGCGGAGCGGATTCTCACTCCAGCGCTCAATGTTCGAGGCCTGCTCGCTGGGCACGTCGGCGCCCAGGCAGCGAACGCCATCCCTACCGAAGCCCGGGCGTCGTTCGACATCCGGCTGGTGCCCGATCAGACAACCGACCATGTGAAAGAGGTCGTCGAGCGGCACCTACAGCGACAGGGGTATTTCCTGGTCCGCGAGGCCCCTGACGCAGCCACGCGCTTGGCGTACGCGCGGATCCTTCGCGTTGAATGGGGAGCGGGCTACCCGGGTATCCGGACGCCGATGGATCTGCCCTTCGCGCGCGCCGTCACGGCGATCGTGGGCGATGCCGCAGGCGGTCCGATCGTCCAATTGCCGAACATGGGTGGAAGTCTCCCGATTTATCTGATTCACGATGTGTTGGGGGCACCCCTTTTGATCATCCCGATTGCCAATCACGACGACAACCAGCACGCCGCGAACGAGAACCTTCGGATCCGAAACCTCTGGGATGGAATCCAGGTCTTCGCCGCGCTCTTTGCCCGCCTTGGCACGTCCTGGCAGGGGCAAGGATAGCCTTGCCTACGACTGCCGCGGCGTTAGGCTTCTGACAGTCCTCACTAACCCGTGGAGGCAGTCATGGCGGATCGTTGTCGGCGCGTCGACTATTTCTACGTAGAAGTACCTGACCAGCCCGGGCAAGGAGCCCAGGTTTTCTCCAAATTGAAGGAGGCCGGGGTCAATCTCCTCGCATTCACCGCATTCCCCACGAGCGGCAACAAGGCCCAACTCGACCTGGTCCCCGAGAACTCGGATGCGTTGATCAAGGCCGCCAAATCGGCGGGGTTGAACCTCTCCCCCAAGAAGCAAGCCCTTTTCGTGCAGGGGAGCGATCGGGTGGGAGCCGCCGCAGAATGCTTTAAGAAGCTTGCCGATGCCAAAATCAACGTTCGGGCTGGCAATGCCTGCTCGTCCGAGCGCGGTTTTGGTCTGATCCTTTGGGTCAAGCCCGAGAGCTTCGAGGCGGCGGCAAAGGCTTTGGGCGCCTAAGCTATAGGCGGCGCTCGCGTTGCGCGAGCGCCCAGTCGCCTTCCACTCCTACGCCTTCGCGGAAGCGCCGGAAGTGGTGCTGGACAAGACGGGGGTAGCGCCGAAAGACGTCTACCTCCCTACTTCGGAGCGCCTGTCGCAGCCGCAGCGGGCCGGCGTTGTAGGCCATCAGCGCGCGGTCCAGGTCGTGGAACTTGTCCTGGAGGATGCGCAGGTAGCGGATTCCCAAGCGAACCCGAAGGGCCGGATCGGCCTCGATCTCCTCGGGGTTGAGCCGGATTCCTTCGCGTTTCGTTAGGAAATTCAACGTAGTCGGCCGGATTTGCATCAGACCACGCGCGCCCTTTGGAGAGACGGCGTCATCCTCGAAGCTGGACTCGACCTGGATGATCGCGAGGACCATCAGCGGGTCATATCCCGCCCGCCAAGATTCCTCGGCAATTGCCAAAACCAGCTGCCGGCGCAGGGTCGCTCCTAGGTCTGGCGCCCGCTTGGAGAGTACAGCCTCGATTAAACTTTCATCAGCGGCTGCAAGCTCACCGGTTGGCGCTCGTGAGTCGGCTCTTGCAGAGGGGGCCGTCCCGCTTCCAAGACGTAAGCAGGTGACCACCGCTAGCAAGGCAAGTAGCGGGACTTTCCCGCAAGAGAGCGATTGCCAGTGCACGAAGCGAAAGAGCTTGCGCGTGTAGGCTGAGAGGCGATTCATCGATTCCTAGAATGTCATGCCTTGCTCCCCCGACAAATGAGTCTAAACAGCCCTTGGCCGCTAAGCAGGCATTCCGTCGTCATTTGCGGCCAAGCTATGGATTTTACTGAGCCTTCGAGCAAATAACGTGTGGAGTCCAGGACGTTTTAAGTGCTTGCAATTCCAATCGGGTGCTGGGTTGCTGGGTATTGGATGACGAAATGGCCCGCGCTGGGGTGAAGCAGTCAGCGGGTACGGGACGACCGCCGTTTTTGGGCGCTGGCGAGAAGTCTCGAAGTCTGCACGACTGCGCGATGGTGGGTGCCGTGCCCGATTTCTCCCCCTTCGTCCGATGCGACGACCTCGAACGCGTACAACTTTCCCTCTTTACCGACAAAAGCGGGCCTGTGCGCGAACCGTAGCGCCGAAAGGGGTCGCGGTCCGCTGGTCTCGCATTGCCCTCGAGGCAGCCAGCTCCATCAGCGCGATCATCCGGGACGTCGCAAACACTTCAGGAAACGCCTCGCCCGGCTCCGCCAGCTCACTCGCCAGGTCTGTTTGGGAGACTACCCAGCTCGCACTGCCGGTCGGATCCGGTGCGTTGGTCTGATCGGGCATCAAATCCTCCCGCGCCCCTCCGATTCGCGATAGCGCGATTGGTTGCTCCAGGCTAAGGACGCCGGCGAAAGGAAAGCCCACCATGCCCTCACGCAGCGCCGCTCTGCTCTCAATCATCGTACTTTCGTCCTGCGCGAGCGGGCCTCCAATGGCAAAACAGGAAAGCGCCGACCAGCGGTTCGAAAAGCTGGTCAAAGACTACTTCGAGCAGGCGCTGCCGATGTCGCCCGAATTTGCCACCCAACTCGGCGACCACCGATTTGACTCAAGGCTCACGGACTACAGCCCGGAGGGAGAGCAGCGAGGGCGCGATCTGGATCGGTCCACCTTGAAAGCCCTCAGCGACATTCCGCTCACCGAGCTGAGCCAGGTCGACCAAACCGACGCCCGAATTCTCCAGCATCGCCTGTCCTATTCGATCTTCCGAACAGACGTTCTGAGAGAGCGCGAGTGGAATCCGCTCCACTACAGTTTCGGCCAAGCGATCTATGTGCTGATCGCCCGCGACTTCGCGCCGCTGAGCGAAAGGCTTCAAACCGCCAAGGCCCGCCTCGAGGCGCTGCCCGCCGCGATCGCTCAAGCCAAGTCAAATCTGAAGCGCTCACCGCCTAAGGTTCACACCGAGACCGCCATCTCACAGAACAAGGGAGCCGTTCGGATGGTGAAAGTGGAGCTGGCCGCGCTTGCAGCTCAGGTGCCAGGAATGCAGGCCCAGCTAGAGCCATCCCAACTGCGGGCAGTCGCCGCGCTGGAAGAGTACGGTGAGTGGCTTGAGAAGGAGTTGCTGCCGCGCTCGACCGACGATTTTCGTCTCGGCGAGGAAAAGTATCGCCAAAAGCTTCGCTTTGCTCTGGAGTCCGATCTCTCAATGGAGGAGATCGCCCGACGCGCGCGGGCGGATCTGGCCAGCACCCAGGATCAGATCTACCAAGTCGCGCTTTCGCTCTACCGACGACATTTCCCGGGGAAAATCAGCCCTGCGGAGGTCAACGACCGGAAACAGGTTGTCGCCACAGTCCTGGCCAAGTTGGCGGAGGACCGACCCACCAACGACACCATCGTTGAGCTTGCGAAGGCGGACCTGAAATCAACCACGGATTTCGTCCGGAGCAAGGAGCTGGTCACCCTTCCGCAGGAGCCGGTGAAGGTCGTGGTGATGCCGGAGTTCAAGCGGGGGGTGGCGGTGGCTTACTGCGACCCGTCGGGGCCGCTGGAGAAGCGGGCAGAGACCTTTTTCGCGATCTCGCCGACTCCTTCCGACTGGACGGCCGCGCGCGTGGAGTCGTTTTTCAAAGAGTACAACAACTACATGGTGCAGGACCTCACCGTTCACGAGGCAATGCCCGGCCACTATCTGCAGCTCGCGCATTCCAATCACTTCAGGGCACCGACTCCGATTCGGTCCATTCTCTATAGCGGACTGTTCGCCGAAGGTTGGGCGGTCTATGCGGAGCGCCTGATGGCGGATCACGGCTACGGCGGCCCGGAAGTGCGCATGCAGCAGCTCAAGATGCGCCTGCGGATGGTCATCAACGCGATTCTCGACGGCCAGATCCACGCGGGAACGATGACGGAAAAGGAGGCGATGGCGCTGATGATGGAGGAAGGCTTCCAGGAAGAGGGCGAAGCCGCCGGCAAGTGGAAGCGAGCCCAGCTCACATCGGCGCAACTGCCGACCTACTACGTGGGAAATCTCGAAGTGGAAGCCATTCGCAAGGACTATCTGGCAAAGCACGGCGCCCAGACCAAGGAGCGGCAGATGCACGATGCGATGTTGTCATTTGGAACGCCCGCTCCGAAGTACGTGCGCGAGCTTTTGGGGCTTTAGGCTTGGCGCATCCGCGGCGGTTTGGGCGCTCAGCAGTCGCTTCAGGCGATCCGGTTCCACTTTGAGCACCAGCGTCTTTTCCCGCGTCACCGTGACGGTGCCTGAAGCGGCGCCTTTCTGGCGTTTGACGTATTTCGCTTGAGTGTAGGCAACCTCGCCGCGCGGCTCGCCCTTGAGCCGCGAATGATGGAGGGCCAGGTGCGCGGCGTCCACCAGCAGGTCCGAGCCGGCCGTCTCATTTTTTTCCAACGGCACCACGACATGCGAGCCGGAGGCGCCTCGCGCGTGCAGCCATAAGTCTTGTGGCCGGGCGACGCGAAACGTGAGGGTCTCGTTCGACTTCGCATTCCGCCCCACCCAAATCCGCCGCCCGGTGCTCGAAAGGTACTCCTTATAAGGGCGTCCGGTTTGCGGCGATCGCCGAGTCCAAGTGGCCGCTGCCTCGGGTTGGGACAGCAAGTCTTCTGCACTGGCTTGGCGCAGCGCGCTAAGCGCCGCTTCGGTGCTGAGTTTTTCGGCTCGAAGCTCTTCCAGCCTGCGCGCGGCATGCTCGGATCCGCGAAGCAGTCGCCGGTACTGATGGAAGTGCCAAGCCGCTTGTTCTTTCGGACCGAGCTCCGGCCGAAGCGCCACCTCCACTTCGCGCGGACCTTCGGGCGTGTAGTCGGTGAGGCGAATCGAGGCCGCGCCGCGAGGGATGCGCTCCAGGTTGCGCGAAATCAGCTCGCCGGCGATTCGGTGGGCCTCCGCCACCGGTCCACGCGCGGCCTCGCCAGCAACTTTGGCCAGCGTTCGCTCTGCGCGAGCGAGCCTCGCCTTCAGAGGAGCGATCAGCTGGCGGCGAATCTGTTCCGCGCGATGCGAGCGGGCCTGACCTCCCAACAGCTCTTCCGCGGCCTCGGCATAGGGGAACGGCGCGCCGACCTTGGGTTGCAGTCGCGACGCGGAACCGAGCGGGGCGGGTCCCGTTTCCAGCGGCGGCCGTTCGGTTAGCAGCGACAGGGCGGCATCCCTTCCTGCGACGCTCGCGGATATCCAGAAGCTCGCGTCTTTTCGGTTGAGCTCGAGCACGATCCGGGAGGGCGGGAGGTAGTGAATTTCCCGCAATGTCGTTCCGACCAAGCACTTTCGAAGGCGCCCCTGGATCGCGGCGGGGTCCCGAGCCGGAGAAAAGCGCTCAGAAGCCACGGAGATGCGGGATGCGCCGGGCTCGGCGGATACGCATAAAAGGATAGAGCGGCCCGGCTGACGGAGCTCCAGATACCAAAGCTGCGGCAACGGTGCGAAGGCCTTTTGCACCACCGCTGAGCGCAGGGCAACATTGAGCTCTTCGACCACCTGAGCCAACTCTGGGGGGCGCAGCGACATTGGCTTCGTGACGTTACTGTGTCTTCGATTATTGAACATCCGATGCCCGTCCTAACCACCTCTCCAGAGGGTTCCGGTGCCGCGCTCGGATCGCTGTTGCCAGGCTCCGGAGAAAAGCTCAGCACGGATCAGATCCTCGATCGATTTGTGTCGTTCGCTACGGCCTCGAGCCTCTCCCTCTATCCCGCGCAGGAAGAGGCGCTGCTCGAGCTACTCTCGGGCAAACACGTCATTCTCAACACTCCCACCGGCTCGGGTAAGTCGCTGGTCGCAACCGCCCTGCACTTCAAGGCGATGTGCGAGGGGAAAATTTCCTTCTACACCAGCCCGATCAAGGCGCTGGTAAACGAGAAATTCTTCGCGCTGTGCGAGGCCTTCGGACCGGAGAAGGTGGGCATGCTGACCGGCGATGCCAGCATCAACCGCGACGCGCCGATCATCTGCTGCACCGCGGAGATCCTCTCGAATCTGACGCTCCGGGAAGCCGAGCCGAAGGTGGACTACGTGGTGATGGACGAGTTTCATTACTATGCGGACAGAGAGCGTGGAGTGGCCTGGCAGATTCCGCTGCTCGGGCTGCCTCGCACCAACTTCTTGCTGATGTCCGCCACCTTGGGCGACATGACCGAGATCGAGGAAAGTCTCCGATCGCTGACCAGCCGCGAGGTGGCGACGGTGCGAAGCGCGCAACGGCCGGTGCCGCTCGACTTCGAGTACCGGGAAACGCCGCTGCACGAGACGATCGAGGATCTCCTCGGGGCCGGCAAGGCTCCCATCTACCTGGTGAATTTCACCCAGCGGGCCTGCGCCGAGCAGGCTCAAAATCTGATGAGCGTGAACTTCTGCAGCAAAGAGGAGAAGGAGCAGATCCGGCAGGCCTTGTTCCAGGCCCGGTTCGATACCCCCTACGGCAAGGAGTTCGAGAAGGTTCTGCGACACGGCGTGGGGCTGCACCACGCGGGGCTTTTGCCCAAGTACCGCCTCTGGGTAGAGAAGCTTTCGCAGTCGGGCCTGCTCAAGGTGATCAGCGGAACAGATACGCTCGGGGTAGGGGTGAACATCCCGATTCGTACGGTGCTGTTCACCCAGCTTTGCAAATTCGACGGTGAGAAGGTCGGGATTTTAAGCGTTCGAGACTTTCATCAAATCGCCGGCCGAGCCGGTCGCAAAGGCTTCGATGAACAGGGCAGCGTAGTGGCCCAGGCGCCAGAGCATGTGATTGAGAACTTGCGGCTGGCTCAGAAGGCGGCGAGTGGGAAGAAAGTCGTGAAAAGGCAACCCCCGCCCAAGGGCTTTGTCCCCTGGGACCGCAACACGTTCCAGCGGCTCTTATCCAAGCCCCCCGAGCCGCTCGAGTCTCGCTTCGAGGTTACTTTCGGGCTGTTGCTCAACCTGCTGCAAGCGCCTTCGGGTCCGGGGGGCGGCTATGCAAGGCTGGTGGGCCTGGTCCAGCGCTCACATGGGCGCAACTACGATCGTCGCCGGCACCTTCGAACTGCAGCCCAGCGCTTTCGGACGCTTCGAGCGGCGGGGCTCGTCGAGTTGATCCGCGGAGGAGCCAACGGCCGAGCGCGCGTCCAGGTCACTCCGGGGCTACAGCGCGATTTTTCACTCAACCATACGTTGTCTCTTTATTTGCTGGCGGCGCTCGAGAGCCTGGACCGCACGGCGGAGACGTACGCGCTGGATGTTCTGACGCTGGTGGAGTCGATTCTCGAAGATCCAGACGTGGTCCTCTACAGCCAGCTGAACAAGCTCAAGGGAGAGAAGGTGGCCGAGCTGAAGGCCCAAGGAGTGGAATACGAAGAGCGGATGGAGGAACTGGAAAAGTTGGAGTGGCCCAAACCACTCGCCGAATTCATCTACGCCACCTTCAACGAATTCGCTCGGCAACACCCGTGGGTCGGTGAGGAGAACATCCGCCCCAAATCGATCGCTCGCGAGATGGTCGAAGGTTTTTACACGTTCCACGACTACGTCCGAGAATACGGGCTGCAGCGCAGCGAGGGAGTCCTGCTGCGCTACCTGAGCCAGGTGTACAAGACCTTGGTGCAAACCGTCCCGGAGTCGCTGAAGAACGAGGAGATCGATGAGGTTATCTCTTACTTCCGGGGAATGATCCGCCAAGTCGATTCAAGCTTGTTCGAGGAATGGGAGAGCCTGCAAAATCCCCTAGCCAGGCGAGCGACGCAGGCAAAGTCGCCTGAGTTGATTCAACCTCCGGACCCGGCAGCCGACCCTCAGGCGTTTCGGGCGAGGATTCGGATCGAGCTGCATCGGTTGCTCAAGGCGCTCGCGTCAAAGCGCTACGATGAAGCAGTCGCTTCTGTCTTTCCCTCAGAGGGCGGCGTGGAATGGACTGGCGCGCGTCTCGCGGCAGAGATGGAACCATTTTGGCAAGCGCATCGCGCGATTGATCTGACTCCACGGGCGCGCCAGGCGAGCAACACTTTCCTCAAGCCACTCGGGCCGCGGCAATGGCAGGCGCAGCAACGAATCATCGACGTCGAGGGCGACGAGGATTGGGTAGTCGATTGCGTCGTGGACCTGCGCCAGGAGCGGGCCGATGATGCACCGCTGATCGCACTGCGGCGGATCGGGCTGTAGCGACCGCCGGTTCGCGTTTTCGATTTAGTGTTCGGGACCCGGGGCGCCAACTAGCAGGTCCATGACCTTGGCCGGGACCTGAGCCATGCGACCATCAACGTCGAACGCGGGATCGTAGGCGGCAAAGGCCACGGCGAAAATCTGGAATCGGCGGGCGACTTGCTGCACCACGCTCGCAAGCTGCCTCAACGACAGTCCACCTTCCTCCGCGTATTCGTTGGCGCGTCCCTCCGAGGGATCGAGCACGTCCAGGTCCAAGTGGAGATACACGCTGCTGACCACGGAGCGGAGCTGGGCGAGCGCACTCGGGAGCTGATCCAGGGCCTGAGCCGAAATCCGCGCGACGCGGGATTTGCCGAGCAGCTCGGCCTCGAGCGGATCGAGAGCGCGGGCGCCGACCAGCAGCACTCGTTCATCCGGAATCGGCTCAAACCCGGGGATGGAATGGGAGATCGCATTGAAGCAGCGGCCGGTGGTCACAGCCAAGGCCATTCCATCCAGGTATCCGCTCACGGTGGTCTCGGGTGTATTGAAGTCTCCGTGCGCGTCGAGCCAGATTACTCCGACGCGGCTTTTGGCGGCAGCGAGAATCCCCTGACCGCTCAAACAACTACCGGTCAGTACGACGGGAAGCGCGCCCTCGTTCAGTGCGGATTCTACCGCGGCCTTGAGCGAGCGATTGAGCGAAAAGCTCGCGCCGACCTCGTTGCGAAATGGGTCCTCGAGGCGCAGCCGAACTGCGCCGATTTCGTGACCCTGCGCGCGAAGTCGATCGGCGATCCCGGTGGACATCAACCGGTCTGGGCCCGCACCCATGCCGCTGGCTTCTTTGCCCAGAGAGTACGGCACGGAGATCAGCTCGAGCTTCATCGTGGGAGCCGCGTGATTTGTGGTTTAATGGTGTGCCGCAAGGAGCCCGGTGAATCGACTAGAGAGTTTGGCCAATTGGCTGAGCGACCAGAATTGGGGGTGGTGGCCTTTCCTAGCCCTCCGCCCACCCAGGGACAAGCCAATAGACAGCTGGCTGGTTGCGAAACTCTGCCTTTGCTTTGCCCCGCTCTACTGGATCGTGTTGCTAGTCGGCGTTGCGTGGGTGACCCATTCCTGGACGTCAGGCCTGACCTTCCCTGACCTCGCGGCCGCTAGCCTCGCGCTGTTTTTCTTCTATCGCTTGACCTTCGCGGTTTGCTGGAATCGACGGGCGTTGCGCCTTGCCGCTCTTCGCTCGCTGCGGCCCGGGCCGTGATTCATCGTTTGAGGTGCACTTTCGCTTCGCCGCTCGCATTTTTGAGAGGCAATGCGCGTGCTCAGCTTCAATGTAAACGGAATCCGTGCCGCGGCAGGCAAGGGGTTGGCGCCCTACCTTGTCGCGCAGGAAGCGGACGTCATTTGTTTGCAGGAGCTTCGAGCCTCGCGGGAGGACGTGCCTTCAGAGCTCTCGTCGCTTCCCGGCTACCACACTTTGTGGCACTGCTCCGAGCGCAAGGGGTACAGCGGAGTCGCTTTGCTTTCCCGTCAGCCTCCGGACCAGACCGTTTACGGGATGGAGGATGAGCAGACCCACTCGGAGGGGCGGCTGTTGCGAGCGGACTTTGGTGGCTTGAGCATCCTCTCGCTCTACGTCCCATCAGGAATCACCGGTCCAGTCCGGCAGGAGCACAAGATGCGCTTCTTAGCGCGGTTACTGGCGTACCTTTCGGACCTCAAGGCGCAGGGCCGCGAGGTGCTCGTGTGCGGTGACTTCAATATCGCGCACCAAGCCATTGACCTCGCTCGCCCCTCGGCGAATGAACACACGAGCGGGTATTTGCCCGAGGAGCGCCGATGGATGGACGATCTGCTGGCGGAGGGCTACGTGGATACCTATCGGGCGCTCGTCGGCCCAGAGCCGGGGCATTACACGTGGTGGTACAACTTCAAGGCTGCGCGCCCGAAGAATTTGGGCTGGCGGCTCGACTACCAGATCGCCACTCCAACGACCGCCGCAAAGGCAAAACGCGCGACCATCGATCGTAGTGCGCTGTTCTCGGACCACGCGCCGGTGACGATCGATTACGAAATGAACGAGAGCAAACCACCGGCATTCTCTGTCTAAACAAGCGTATTAGGTGCGCCGGGTTGCTGAGGGGAAACGGCAGAGGGATGAGCTCCGTGCTAAGCAAGGCGCGCACATGCTCAAGCTGTTGCGGGCGGCCATTCTGCCCACGCTCTCCGGAGTCCTCTATTTTCTTTCCTGGATCGGCTTCGGCATCTGGCCGTTGACCTTTGTCTGCCTCGTCCCGCTCGCCTGGGCTCTTCGTCGGGCGTCGCTCAAGCAGGCGCTGGCGCTCGGCGCGTGGATGGGGTTCGTCACCCACCTCGGTGGTTACACCTGGGTGATTCACCTTCTCACCGTGTTCGCGTTTCTGCCGGTCGCGGTTGCAGCGATCGGTTACCTACTGATCTGCGCAGGACAGGGGCTTCTGTTTGCCGTCTTCGCCTTCCTCCTGCGCTACGCGTGGCTTCGGACGCGGTGGCCCTTGGCGTTGATGCTTCCGGCGGCGCTTGGCGCTGCCGAATTCGCCTACCCGCTCTTGTTTCAGAGTTACACCGGCGTAGCGCTGATGCCCCTGCGGCAAGTGATTCAGATCGCTGATCTCGGGGGTCCTCTGCTGCTGGGCATGTGGGTGGCGATGGTCAACGGAGCGATTGCGGACCTGCTCCTGTCCCGAATCGCGCCGCAGCGGAGGCTTCCGGTGGTCTCGCTTGCCTCGGTGGCCCTCGCGCTCATCGCGGCATTTGTTTACGGAGCTTGGCGCATTTCGCGGCTGGAGAGGTCGCAGCGAGACGCACCGCACTTAATGGTCGGGCTCGCTCAACCCAACGTCGGAGAGGCGGAGCTTCACCTGAATCCCCAGGCTTCGGTCCGGACGCTCCAGGAGCAAAGCGCCTCGCTATATTCCCGCGGCGCCGAGTTGGTGATCTGGCCTGAGGCGGGCTTCAACATCCGTCCGGTATGGAAAGGCGACAGCTCGATCGGTAAGGTCATTCAGGGAGGAGTCCCCGTACCGCTGATTGCGGGGGTGATCCGCGTGGATGAGAAGGACACCTGGAATAGCGCAGTGGTGATTTCAAAGGATGGGACCCTCGGTGATCATTTCGACAAGATCAATCTGCTCGCCTTTGGCGAGTACATCCCGTTCGGCGATTGGTTTCCGATCGTTTACCAGTGGTCTCCGATGACCTCTCATCTCTCTCGGGGCGTCAGCACTGCGCCGTTGCAGGTGGGGCCGTGGCGTTTCGCGACATTCATTTGCTACGAGGACATCCTGCCAGCGTTGGTGCGCAAGACGATGGAAGACCACGGAAAGGGCAGGGCCCACGCGATGGTCAACCTGACGAATGACTCGTGGTACGGAGCGGGCCACGAGCAAGAGCAGCATCTACAGCTCGCAGCGCTGCGCAGTGCAGAGCACCATCGCTGGTTGCTTCGGGCGACGTCCACCGGGATCAGCGCTTTCGTCGACGCGACTGGACAAGTGGTGAAGCGCATCCCGGCGAACGTGCGTGATACCGCTTTGGCCTCGGTTCCGATGCTCGAGGGAGTCACCCTCTACGAGCGTTGGGGGGATTGGCCGGGTTGGGCGTCCTCGGCGGCGTTACTGGGAATTGCGGTACGGGCCCTCTGGACCCGGCGCGAAAAGTCGAAGCGTTAAAGACTTCTTGGTCGCAAGGAACAACCTGAGTAGTTTCCGCAGGGCCGGCCAGCTATCCCGGCCGGCGCCTTGCGCTGGAACCTGCGGAAGGAGGGCACGACCGTGAGCGACGAGGATCTGAAAGCGGAACTGGAGCGCCTACGGGCCGAAAACGAAGCGCTGAAGAACCGCGGCAATCGGAGCGCCTATCTCAAGGTCAGTGAGAAGGGTGGGGTGTCCGTCTATGGCCTGGGGCGGTTTCCGGTGACGCTTTACAAGGAGCAGTGGACCCGGTTGCTCGATATGGGCGACGAGATCCGCCGGTTCATCAAGGACAACGAGGCGAAATTGAAGGCGAAGCAGTGAGCTGGGCCATTGACTCCCAATCACAGCTTCGCCAAGCTGCCGATCATGTACTTGGTGCAAGGAAGACGCGAACGCTGGGTAGACCGTTGATGACTGACTGAGCGCGTCTGCCGATTTGCCGAAGTCCACGTAGACTTCGGTACCGGCGATGGCGCGTTTGCGTACCGCACGGCCCGGCAGCAGCCCACCACGTTGGTGATCGGGACGGACGCGAACGCGGATGGCTTGCGTGAAATCTCTCGACGAGCCTCTCGCAAGCCCGCTCGCGGGGGGCTGCCTAACGTGTTGTTCGGGCGTTTGTCGCTCGAGGACGCTCCCGGAGAGCTCGCCCAGCTTGCCGACGCGATCACCGTTCTCTTTCCTTGGGGGAGTTTGCTTCGCGCCGTCGCGGTGCCCGAGTGTGAGGCTCTGCGCAGGCTCGCACTAATTGGAAAACCCGGAGCTCGCTTCCGGTTTCTTCACGGCTATGGAGTCGGCAGGGAAGCCCGTGCGGTGGATGAGCTGGGGCTGCCCGCCCTGGGAGATCCCTCGACCTTGCGTGCGCTTGAGGACGCATATGCGGACGCGGGGCTGCGGCTCGAAGCCCGATACGTCTCGCGCGAGGAGGTCGCCTTGATTCAAACCACCTGGGCCAAGAAGATCGCATTTTCAGATCACGAACGCGTGTTCGTCGAGCTGTCTGGAATATCGAGCTGTGCTGTGGAAGAAAGCTCGCTTCATGGTACGAGATGAGGCGGAGCCGGCGGCTCCAGGCGCTGAGGAATGAAAAGAACAATTGGGCTGATCGTCGGACTAAGCGCCATCGCGCCCGCTTACGCGGGGGACGTCCAAGACGCCGATAAGACGGTACAGCTATTCAAGAACACCGATCCGGGGCTGGGCCATTTCTTTAAAGACTCGGCGGGCTATGCGGTGTTTCCCAACGTGGGCAAAGGGGGTTTGGGGATTGGCGGCGCTCACGGATCGGGCATTCTCTATGAGCACGGCAAGCCGGTCGGCAAAACCACCCTCACGCAAGTCACCATCGGTCTGCAAATGGGCGGTCAGGCGTACGCGGAGATCATTTTCTTCGAGACCGACAAGGTGCTCTCCAACTTCAAGGGCGGTAACTTCGAATTCTCGGGTCAGGTGAGCGCGGTAGCAGTTCGAGCTGGCGCCTCCGCGAACGCGAAGTATCGCGACGGAGTGGCGGTCTTCACCGCAACCCGAGGTGGTCTGATGTTCGAGGCAAGCGTCGGCGGCCAGAAATTCAGTTACGAGCCGTTGGGAAAGAAAAAGTAAGACGGCGCTGCCTGTGAGCGCTTTCGTGCCGTACACGTCCCAAGAACGTGACAACCTTCGGGCCCAGCTCGTCGCCGCGGCGCGCACCGACCCGCGCATCATCGGAGCCGCGCTAACCGGTTCGGCCGCGACGGGCCTGGAGGACCGCTGGTCCGACATCGACCTGCTGTTCGGGCTTCGCAATGCGTCGGATCTTCCATCTGCTCTCGCCGACTGGACCACGCGGATGTATGGCGAGCACGGCGCGGTTCATCATGTCGACGTTCCCTTCGGTGCGGCGGTGTACCGCGTCTTTCTCCTTCAGAGCAGCCTACAGGTCGACCTCGCATTCGCGCCGGCTGCCGAGTTCGGTGCGCGAGCGCCGAGCTTCCGGCTGCTGTTCGGGGTTGCCTCCGAGCTTCCGCACGTTTCACCCCCGGCGGCCGAATCCCTGATCGGACTCGCATGGCTCTATGCCATCCACGCACGCTCATGCATCGCCCGAGGAAAGCTGTGGCAGGGAGAATACATGGTCAGTGGTGTGCGCGATCACGTTCTCTCGCTGGCGTGCTTGCGTCACGGACTTCCCGCAGCACAAGGGCGTGGAACGGACCGCCTCCCTGCGGAAGTGACGACGCCGCTTTTGGCTGCACTCGTTAAGCGGCTCGATGCGGACGAGCTGCGCCGCGCGCTCCGCATCGGAGTGGAGGCGCTACTCGCTGAGACCGTGCATATCGACGAAGGTCTCGCGAGACGTCTCCAAAAAGTACTGACCGAGCTTGCCTCGCCAACTCGAAAAGCCCAAGAACAGACATAGATGAGTCATCTCGGACCCGGTCGCTTGAAAATGCTATAGAATGCGGAGTCGTCGGATACGTCTAAAGCGGTATACCGCGAGGTGCCGCGCGTGAAGATCGCCCTGCTTGTCCTACTCACCCTCTTGCTCTCGGCGACTTCCGCCCAGTCTCAGCCCGAGCAGCCGACGTCCCAGGGACCCGTTCAACCCGGGTCTCCCGCACCGACTCAGAATCCACCCGCTCCGCCGGAACAGCCTCCTCCGCCGGAGGAAGTCCAAACCCAACCCCCGGCTCAGGCTGAAACGCAAGAGCAGCCGCCGGCGGGACAGTGGGTTTACACCGAGCAGTACGGCTGGGTGTTTCAGACCGAAGTACAAGAGCAGCCACCGGCGGCGGGACACTGGGTCTATACCGCTCAGTACGGCTGGCTCTGGATGCCTTACGGGGCCCAGTACGTCCATGAACCTTCCGCGGAGGGGGCGTATCCGCAGTCCTACGTGTATTACCCGACCTACGGCTGGAGCTGGGTGGAGGCCCCTTGGGTCTGGGGATGGGGCGTCGTGCCCTTCTACGGGTACTACGGCCCTTGGCACTTCGCCTGGTACCGAGGGCCCACGTTCATCCATGCCGGCTGGGGCCGCGGTGTTTACCGGGGTGGATGGATTCATCCCAGCCGCGGGATCCATCCAGGTGTCCCGGTGCATCCTGGTTATCGATCAGGCGGCGGGGCCACCTATCACCCGAACATCGGGGGCCATCACGGCGGCGTCGGGATCGGTGGCAGCGGCTTCCGAGGGGGATATCGCGGTGTCGCTCCCGGTGGCGGATATCGCGGCTTCGGCGGCGGCTATCACGGCGGCACCCCGGGTGGCTTCCGAGGCGGAGTGGGCGGAGGAGGCTTTCAGGGTGGTGGAGGATTCCATGGTGGTGGTGGAGGTTTCCACGGTGGTAGTGGAGGCTTCCATGGTGGTGGTGGAGGTTTCAACGGTGGTGGAGGAGGCTTCCACGGTGGCGGTGGAGGCGGAGGCCACGGCGGAGGAGGCTTCCACGGAGGTGGTGGCCGCGGTGGCGGACACCGCTAACCAGAAGCTTCACGGATCCCCCCCAGCTGTCTATTTCGCTGCCGCTACCGCACCCTGCGCGGCCTTTTCGATGAAAGAAGCCACCGCCTGCGGCTGCGACACGTACACGGCGTGGCTGCCCTTGACCTCGACAACCGTTGAGCCGGCACGTTTAGACATAGCCCGCTGGGCGTCAGGCGGGATCATCTTGTCTTCGGTGGTGACCAAATACCAGCTTGGCTTCGTTCTCCACGCCGGCTCCTTGACCGTACCACTGAGTGCCTCCACACCCCACGGGACTTGGGAATCGGCCATGAACGCGGCCGCGTCTGCACTCACATCTGCGGCGAATGAAGCAGCGAACTTCGCCTTATCGAGGAAGAGATATCCATCCCGCGGCGGAAGAATTGGGGGCACCGGGGCACCTGGCGGTGGATCCTTAATCAGCGAAGACACCGACTCGCCCTTGTCTGGAGCAAACGCAGCGACATAGACCAGCCCCGCGACGTTCGGGTCGTTGCCTGCTTCAGTGATCACGACCCCACCGTACGAATGGCCGACGAGAATCACCGGGCCGTTCTGCGCGGCAATTGTCCGTTTCGTGACTGCCAAGTCATCCGCCAGCGAAGTGGTCGGATTCTGGACGACCGCGACCGTGTAGCCGTCTTTCTTAAGGGCTTTGTAGACGCCCTCCCAACCGGATCCGTCCACGAAGCCTCCATGGACCAGAACGACGTTCTTCACAGCAGACGTGTTTGCTAGTGACATGAGAAACCCTCCCGTCTCAATCATAAGGGGCCCTCGCTGTCCACGAGGGTCACCTCCGTCAAATCGCACAGTGTCGCGAGTGCGTCCAGCGCTAACACCGCTTTCGTCAGTCCCAACATTTTTCCGTAAATCCCGGTCCTTCGCTAGGGAGCCCTGAAAAGCCTTGTCGTTGAACGTTAATTAGGTTCGACGAAGAATCGCAATGTGAATTCTCGTGATGGTACGCTATCTGCGTGTCTCTCCCGCTCCGGAGCCGCGCGTGGCAGCAACCGCTCGCGCCTCGGTAACGTACTGGTAAGACCATGACGCAGATTGCGTCTCCGCCCGAATCGAATCCACAACGGCCGTCCGAGGCGCCGTCCTTTGCGCTGGGCCTCGGTCTCACCAACGAATGCAACCTGTCGTGCTCGTTCTGCTACCGGGACCCCACGCGCGCGGATCGTCTCAACCTGGAACAGGTCCGAGCGGTACTCGATCGGCTCCCCGTGCACTCGGTGAACCTCGGGACCGGCGAGAACGGCATGCACCCGCAGTTTCGCGAGATGCTCGCGCTCCTGCGCAGCCGGAACGTCAAGCTGGCCATGACCTCCAACGGCCTCAGCGCGGCGCTTCTGACCGACGAGGAGCTTCGAGCCTTTCATGATCTGGAGTTCTCGCTCGACTACCCGACGCGTGAGGAGCAGGACGCCCAGCGTGGCCCGGGCAACTGGGACCTCGTTCACGCCCAAGCTGAACGATGTCGCCGGCTGGGCGTTCCAGTGGCGATCATCGCGGTCATCATGCGAACGAATTTCCGGCGCCTCGTCGATTTGGCGCGCATCGCAGGCCGGTATGGGGCGCCGCTCCGAGTGAACGTCTACCAGTCGGTGCGCACCGACGTCTTTGCATTGACCTACGAGGAATACTGGCAAGCGTTCGAGCTTCTGTTCGCCGAGACCGACGTGCTCTCGGTGGGTGAACCACTGGTGCGGGCCATGGCGGGGCTGCGACGGGGGCAGGGCGGCTGTGGCGCGGGGACCGTGCGAGTGACCCCGCGGGCTACAGTCCAGCCGTGCGTCTACTGGCCGGGAGCCGGCGATCCGTTGGCGGTGCTGATCGAGGCTGGACCCAACGTGACCAGGACGCCAGCTTTTCGCGCTGCTCGTACTTTGCCGGCCGCGTGCGAGCCCTGCGAGCTGCGCGACGCGTGCGGCGGCGGCTGCGCTGGCCGTCGTCAGCTCGACCACGCGCTGGATCGACCCGACCGCTACTGCCCGGTGGTCCGGGGCGAACGCCGCCGATTGGAAATGCACTTTGCCCCGGGGCGCGACCTCCCCAAGGCAGGCAGCGCCTGCACCACCATCGTCATGGCGCGCTCTGCGGCCCAATAGAACCCATTTTCACCGCCTCTTCCAAAGCCAGACGGCCGCGAGACCGAGCGTTCCGTACTCGATCAGGAGTGCCCACGCGGGTACTGCCCACTTCGCTCCTTCCAGCGCGCGCTGCCACACGACGTAGGTGCTCTGGATGGATACTGTCCAAAGCGTCAACGGCAGGACGGCTGTCGCCACGAGGAAGGGCGCGAGCCAAACGAGATACCAGGGGTAGACCAGAGGCGAGCAGAGTAGGGCCGCTGCTATCGGCCACGCCCAGGCGGCTGGCGACGTGATGGACAGTCGCCGCCGCGCCCATGCGGCCACTGCCAGACCCGCGGCGATCGCGAGCCCCGTGGCGATTGTTGGGCTAGTAATCGATGCCACAGCCACGAAGATAGGACCGTTGAAGCGGAACCGCTGGACTACCTCCGGCATCGACCCGATTGGCACGTGGCCGTGCCAGAACGGTAAATAGAGCGCCACCAGCACCGCGATCCCTGCGACCAGATCGCGCCACGAGACGCGGCGCCACAGCAGCGGCGCCAGCACCACGGGCAGGGGTTTCACCGCCACGGAGAGCGCGAATGCCACGGCACCGAGCAGCGGGCGCCGCCGCGCGAGCGCGAGGGCGGCGAGGATGAGGAACAGCGCTCCGACCACGTCTACGTGCCCGTGGCCCGCGACTTCGAGCGAGACCAGCGGATTCCAGAGGTACCCCAGGATCCAGCCCGGGTTGGCGCCGATCGCAACAAGCCATCGCCAAAGCACGAACCCGAGGAGTGCGTCGCACAGGAGCGCGGCCGTCTTGATCGACAGCGCCGATTCACGCAGCGTGGTTGCCGCAAGGAAATAGACCTGCGCGGCGGGGGGATACGGACTCGGTACTTCGGAGTTGTTGAGGGGCCAATTCTCGGGCGTCCGCAGATGGGCAACGGTGGGGTCGGCCGGAATTACCGTGTAGGGGCTCAGGCCGGCGCGGACAACATGAGCGTCCCATATATACCGGCGCAGATCCGCGAGCGGCTCGGGTGGCGCGAGCACGAGCGGCACGCGCCATGCGGCCGCTACCAAGGCGCACGCGATCAGAATCCGCCCGGAAGGAAGGAAGCCTTTCGCGATGTCGCGGATCGCCGCGAAATACCCCACGCTCGCGAGCCCGAGCAAGAGGAAGAACAGCTCTGTCCCGTTGCTCGGACTCAACGCGGCGAACACGAGCAGAGCGGAGAGGATGATGACTCCTCCCGCCCAGAGCCCCCAGGTGGCGCGGATCGGTGCCGTGTCGCTATCGAGCCTGTGTCTCATCGCGCGCGCCGGAAATCCAGGACGCGAGGAACGCGGCCGTGCGGGGTGCGCGCTCGGGCCGTAGGCGCAGGTCCGCAGCGAGCCGAAACAGATCCGCGGGCAAATCCACGTCGTACCAGGGGTCTGTGACCCCCACCGACAGCCCGAGCGTCCGCGCGCTGGCGCGCAATGCATCGCAGGCGCTGGACGTTCCGAGCGGCGCCGCGTTGAACAATCGCGGGTGGATCGCCGACGCGCCTACGAGATAGAACCCCCCGTCTTCCGTGGGGCCCACGACCAGATCGTTCGTGGCGAGCAGGGAAAACGCCGACTCGAGGGTCGCCCGCGGCAGATGGGGGCTGTCGCTGTCGAACGCAATGACACAGCTGAAATCGGCCACGAAGAACCGGAACACCGACGCGAGCGCTGCGGCCAGACCTTTGCCATCCTGCCCGACCACGTGCAGGCCGGGTGGCAGCCGCGCCGAGACGTCAGCCACTTCCTCGGACGGGCACATGACCGCCACGTGTACCTGCGCGAGCGACTGCGCCAGGGTCAGCGTGTCGTGCAACATGCACTCGGACAACTGGACCACGTCGCACGGCGGAGACGCCCCCGCGAGCCTGGTCTTCACGAAACCCTTCCGAGGCGCCTTCGCCATGATGACGAGAGCTCCGCGCATCCCCGCCGGTCCGCGATCTCGGCTCATGTGGCCGGCCCTCGTGCGCCTGGATGTCGATCCACGCGGAGCCGGTTCTTCACGATACCGGTGAGGATGCAGTAGCCGGCGCCGATCGAACCTCTCACGGTCCCGCTGATCTTCGAGACGCCGATCCGCGGGTGGTAGCTCACCGGCACCTCGATCACCCGGTATCCGTGCATCGCGCCGCGAGCCACGAGTTCGACCGGCCATCCGTAGGTCAGCTCTCGCAGACCGAGGGCACGAAGCACCTCATAGCGGGCGGCACGGAATGGGCCGAGGTCGGTCAAGGAGACTCCGTAAAACCACCGCATTAAAGTCGCGGCGAGGCGGTTGCCGAACACGGCATGCCACGGCATCGCGCCGGGAGAGAGCCCACCTGCGAGGCGCGATCCGAGAACGATGTCCGCGTGACCCTGCCGGATCGGCTCGACGAGCCGTCCCAATTCGGCCGGTCGGTCGCTGTAGTCTCCATCGAGGAACACCACCGTGTCCGGGTTGTCGGCATGCGCGAGGCCAGTCAGACAGGCGCGACCATAGCCGCGGCGCGGCTCGACGATTACCCGCGCGCCATGCGCGGCTGCGATCTCGCGGGTCCCGTCAGTAGATTCCGCATCGACGACCACGATCTCGCTCACGAGCGAGTCGGGAATGTCCTCGAGGACCTTGGCGATCGAACCGGCCTCGTTGTACGTCGGGATGACGACCGTGATGCGCACGGCGTCCCCTACCAGATGGGCGAGGCCGGGTAGCGACGCGCCAGTACGGCGTCGACCCCCCACGTGCGCCCAGCCCGCGAAACCGAGAGGCTGAAAGCCACCACGACCGGCATCGCCAGCTCCCAGATCCAGGCGGAGCCGAGCTCCGAGAGCCACAGCGTGAACAGGAACGCGCCCGCCGCTGCAGCAACGAGCCGGGTTGCGGTACCCGTCAGAAGACAGACTCCAAACGTCAGTTCGGTTGTGGCTTGCAGCGGGGCGACCACGGCGGCATTGGCCGCCAAGACCGACATGATCGTTTTCCAGGCCGCCGGTGCGTGGCCGTTTTTCAGGTAGAAGTCGATGAGTCCCTTGTACCCCGACGGCGTGTACAAACCCTTGCCGAGGTTCTCGAAGAAGACCCAGACGAACAAGGCGCCGAGGGCCACGCGCAGCACCGCCAGCGCGCGCCGCTCGTTGGGAGCCGCAGCCATATCGTTCGCGCCGCTGTCCACCTGTCCCTCACTATCATTGTCAGTGCTGGCCGGCGAGCTTTGCCTCCAATTCAACGATTGCCGGAGCGGCTAAGCCTCCAAAGTGCCCGTCGATGGCTCTCAGTTTTGCGATTGCGCGGTCGCGATCCCTGCTTGCAATCGCGGCTTCAGCATCGGCCAGCTTCGATGCCAGCTCTCGCTGGATCCGGTCATTGCATCCTGCCAGCTTGACGGCATCGACCGTGGAGGGCCGTTCCAGCATCTCCAGCGCGAGATTGAACGAGTCGGGATCGAGCACTTCGTGTCCGAGTCGACGCACCACCTTGACGTGGATGTTGAAGACGTACCAGTCTTTCATTGACGATCGGCTGACCTCATCGTCGCGCATGTTGATTTCGTCCGCATCGCCAGTGACGTAGACAAGCCTCATCTGTTCCTGAAATTTTCGGAATAGATCGGCAGGCGGTAAGTAAATTCCTGCCTCGCCGCCGATCGGATCGCTGCCGGCGTTCAACAACGCGCCGCGGAACACGTCGGGGTAGGCGAGGGCGGTCTGCAGCGCCGCGCGCGAACCACCCGATAGGCCGCCGATGTAGACGCGGTTCGAGTCGACCGGATACTGGGCGCGAACATTTTCATACGCGAGCATGGCAAGCGGTAAGCGTCGATCGAGGATCTTCACGTCGTTGCCGGAATTGGCCGCGCTGACGAAAATCAGTCCGTGTCGGTTGAGGGGGCCGAACCAGAGGCGGGGCAGCACTTGCTCGGACCACGGGGGCACGAATACCAGTAGCCCGTAACCGTCCTTCGGCGGCGCTCCGGCTGGAACGTAAACCGTGAACTTCTCCTGGGTCAGATCGATCGGTTGCTCACGCAGCGCTTCTCGGTTGGCTGAAAGCACCCGCTGTGCAACCCCGTAGGTCAATGGCGTCAACGTGCGACGGCCGATTTCCACATTGCGGGAGAGCGGCGAGTATTTTGTAAAGATCACGTCGCGCTGGTAGCGCTCCGGTGGGAAGGGCGCTGCCGCTTGATGGGTGCACCCGCTGAGAGACAGTAAAAGGTACACAGCGGCGATCGCGACCTCTTTCTGGTGCCTCAAATCGGCTTCACTCCTTCGTTTAGGAATCACTCGTTTAGGAATCACTCGGAGTCAAGCGCTTGCGGATTCGCATTCGAGCTGGAATGATCAAGAGGTCCTGCGGGACGGAAGGAGGTGGTGCCGTGCCAAAAAACTCAGCGGCGACCACCTCCGCGACGGCGCCATAGTTTGGCAAGCCTAAGCGGAGGAAGTCGTCTTGCAGCACTGGGCCGCTCTCGAAAGTGAGCGGCCCTTTTTCTGGTGTGCCCAGCACGGGCGTGAATAGGAGGTGAAAGTCCTCCGGGGAAGCTGGTCGTAGCGACCCCGAGCGAATCGCAAGGTGTAGAAGCTGGTGAAGAACCAGTCCGATCGTGAGGTCGGC
>Ga0099794_10000032_pt1 | contig 57885 bp, 56 predicted proteins | sample Rivendell_Oct201_10_FD_77320 | JGI IMG/M metagenome (GOLD analysis project Ga0099794, IMG submission 77320) | Vadose zone soil microbial communities from the Eel River Critical Zone Observatory, Northern California, USA -... | ecosystem: Host-associated > Plants > Roots > Rhizosphere > Soil ... | reverse complement strand
GCTGCTGCGCCGCGTCGAAACGTTCGGCTTTCACCTGGCCACGATCGACGTGCGACAACACGCGCATGTCCATCGCGCCGTGCTCGCGACCCTGTTGCGCGACCCCGATTGGGGTAGTCGAACTCCCGCTCACCGCCTCGGGCGGCTGCGACGCGCACTCGAGCAAGGAGAGCAGCCATCGGGATCTCCTGACGACCAAGCCACGCGCACGCTGGACGTATTCAAGGCGATCGCCGAGTGCCGCGCGCGCTTTGGGCCGGACGCCCTGGGACCGTACATCATCAGCATGACACAAGGAGCAGACGACGTCCTCGCGGTTCTTCTCCTGGGTCGTTGGGGCGGGCTCGCGCAGACGGGAACCAAGCACATCGCACTGGACGTCGCGCCCCTCTTCGAGACGGTGGCCGACCTCGAAGACGCGCCCGACGTCATGGGTGCACTACTGGACGACCCCTATTACCGCGGCCACCTCGCCGAACGCGGTATGCACCAGGTGGTGATGATCGGGTACTCCGACAGCAACAAGGACGCGGGGATCGGCGCGGCGCGCTGGGCGCTGCAGCGGGCGCAGGCAGCGCTCGTCGAGACGTTGGATCGGTCTGGCGTCGACCTCACCTTCTTTCACGGACGCGGCGGCACAGTCAGCCGCGGCGGCGGCAAGATCGCGAGCGCGATTCTGAGCTCACCCGCGGGATCCGTCCGGGGACGCCTCCGGGTCACGGAACAGGGCGAGGTCATCAACGCGAAGTACGGCCTACGCGGCATCGCCATGCGAACGCTCGAGCAGACCGTGAGCGCCGTGACGCTCGCGAGCGCCCTGCCCCCCCCCCGCGCGCCAGACGCTCGCGCGAGCCGTTGGACCACCATCATGGACGACATCGCGCGCGACAGCCGGGCGGCATACCGCGCTCTGGTCTACGACGACCCGCGCTTCGTGGAGTACTTCCGGCTGGCAACTCCGATCGACGTCATCCAGCGCATGGAAATCGGCAGTCGCCCAGCGTCACGCCTGAACGAGGAGCAGCAGAGCGGCGAGATCGAGCGGCTGCGCGCGATCCCCTGGGTGTTCGCCTGGACTCAGAGCCGTCACCTGCTGCCCGGTTGGTATGGCCTGGGTACGGCGCTCGACCGTGCGGCAGAGCGCTACGGCACGGCGACGCTTAGTGACATCCTCGTCGAGTGGCCTTTTCTGCGGGCGCTCATCGACGACGTCGAGATGGTGCTCGGCACCGCAGATCTCTCCATCGCCGCGCGATACGCGTGCCTCGCCGGCGAGCTCGGCGAACGTTACTTGCCTGTAATTCGGACGGAGTTCGATCGCACCGTGGCCAACGTGCTCGCGTTGAAGCGGGAGAACGCGCTGCTCGACTCCGATCCGGCGCTGCAGCGCTCCATTCTGCTCCGCAATCCATATGTGGACCCGATGAGTCTGCTCCAAGTCGATCTGTTGGAGCGGTGGCGCGCCGACGGGCGCCCAGACAACGACGTGTTTCGGGCGCTGCTGGCAAGTGTACGCGGGATAGCGCAAGGGTTGCAGAGCACGGGTTGAAGGGATTAACGTCGAGCCATGACACAAGCAACCACTCTTGCTGAGCTGAAACAAACGGAGTGGGCCAGTCCCGCTCGCCGCCAACGCACCGTCAAGGACGAGATGCGCGAGAATCTGATCTGTCTGCTCGAAAACGGCTCGATGCTGTTTCCCGGCATCGTGGGCTATGAGGAAACCGTCATTCCGCAGCTCGTCAACGCGATTCTCTCCCGCCACAACTTCATTCTGCTCGGCCTGCGCGGTCAGGCGAAGAGCCGCATCCTGCGCCAGCTCATCACGCTGCTCGACGAAGAGATTCCCATTCTCGCGGGCAGCGAAGTCAACGACGATCCGTTCGAGCCGATCTCCAAGTACGGCCGCGAGCTGCTCGCCGAGCGCGGCGACAAGACGCCGATCGCCTGGCTGGCGCGCGAGCTGCGCTTCGTCGAAAAGTTGGCGACGCCGGACGTCACCATCGCCGACATCATCGGGGACGTCGATCCGATCAAGGCCGCGCGCGGCGGGCACCTGCTGTCCGACGAGCTCACGATGCATTTCGGGCTCTTGCCCCGCGCGAACCGCGCCATCTTCGCGATCAACGAGCTTCCCGATCTCGCGGGCAAGATTCAGGTGGGCTTGTTCAACATCATGCAGGAAGGCGACGTCCAGATCAAAGGTTATCCTGTCCGTCTCAACCTCGATGTGGCGCTCGTCTTCACCGCCAACCCCGAGGACTACACGGCCCGCGGGAAGATCATCACGCCGCTCAAGGACCGGATCGGTTCAGAGATCACGACCCACTACCCGCTCACGGTGGAGCTTGGATCCACGATCACGCGACAGGAAGCGTGGGTCGAGCGCAACGGCGGCGGACGCTCGATTCGCGTTCCCGACTTCATGGCGGAGCTGATCGAGCGAATCGCGTTCGAAGCGCGCGATGACAAACGCGTGGATCGCCGCAGCGGCGTGTCGCAGCGGCTGCCGATCAGCGTGCTCGATAACGTGCTGTCGAATGCCGAGCGCCGCACGATTCTGACGAAAGAGAAGACCGTCGTGCCGCGAATCTCCGACGTGTATGCGGCGCTTCCCGCCATCACCGGCAAGCTCGAGCTCGAGTACGAAGGCGAGCTCCAGGGCGCGGAGACGATCGCCAAGGATTTGATTCGACGCGCGGCGGGGCGGACATTCGAAGGGCGTGTCGGTGGCGCCAACGTGGACGACATCGTCCACTGGTTCGACGAAGGCGGCGCCCTGAAGATTACGCCCGATGAGCGCTCCGAGGCGCTCCTCAAGGGGTTTACCGTCGTTCCCGGCTTGCTCGATCTCGTGGATCAGGTCGGTCTCGCCGGCAAGAAAGATCCGGCCACGATGGTTTCGGCGTGCGAATTGGTGCTCGAAGGACTGGTCGCTGAAAAACGCATCGCGCGCAGCGAGGAGCTCGGCTATGTCCGGGCGCGCAGTGAACCGAAGCCTCCATTCAAAGGGCCCGGACCAGGACCCAACCTCTTTACGTAATTCCTTTCACATCCGGGAGTCGCCATGGGAGAGCTTGTCTTTGGGCTTGTACTCCTTGCGGTAGCCTTCTTCCTTCGCCTCGGCGCCGCCACCGTGCGCGGTGAGACTGCCGCCGGCCGGCCGATCAGCGGGACGCTCCGCATCCTGAGTTATGTCGCGCTGTTTGTCGGCGTGCTGGTCGTCCTCGGATCGACGTTGGTGGTGATCAACGCGGGCCAAGTCGGCGTGCGCCATGCGTTCGGCTTCGTGGATCCGAAACCGCTGCTGCCGGGCATCCGCGTGGTCACACCCTGGTCATCGGTCGAGCACTTCACGACGCGCGAAGAGCAGTACCCGTTCACCGGCGATCAGGTGGAGGAGATTGCGGCCCTCTCCAGCGAACAGATGGGGATGACCGTGGACGTCGGCATCCGCTGGCAGATCGATCCGCAGCAGGCAGCGCGCATCTACACGGAGATCGGAGACGAGAACCAGATCCACAGCGCCGTCCGCAATGCCATCCGCAAGGGCGTGCGCGACGGCATGGTGCAGTACTCGATCAACGACATCTCCAAGCGCACCAAGATCGCGCAGACCATGGAAGCGCTCGTCGATTCCGCGCTCGTCACCCAGCCGCGCGCCGGCGGGCCGCCATTCCGGATCGCGCAGGTCACGGCGTTCTTCTTGCGCGACCTGCAGCCGCCCGCGCAGGTCGTCCAGGCGATCAACAACAAGATCGCGCAGGAGCAGCAGGTGGAAACCGAGCGTCACCGCGTCGAGGTCGCCCGGTTGCAGGCCGAGCAGCAACGTCTCCTCAACACGACCCTCACGCCGGAAGCGCTGACGCGGCAGTACTTCGACGTGCTGCGTGAGCTGAAGTCGTCGAACAACCTCGTCATTCTCGTGCCCACGCAGGGCGGCATTCCGATGCTCAATATCGGAGATCTCCGACGCAATCTTCGTCAGCCGTAAAGCCGCTCGTCACGATCACGCGGCAGTACGCGTCCGGCGGCTCGGAGATCGGCCGCCTGGTCGTCCGGCGGCTGGGGTGGACGCTGATCGACAACGAGTTCGTCGATCAGGTGGCGCGCTTCGCCGGCCTGTCCCCGGACGAAGTCGCGCGTCGCGAAGAGCGCGCGCCGGGTCTCCTGGAGCGGCTGGCACGCACGCTGGCCGTCGCGTCCCCGGAGATGTTCGTCAGCACCGGCGGGTCACCGCCCCTCGTCGAGACTGAGGAGCAGACCATCGTCAAGATGACCGAGCGTGTCATCACGGAGGCGGCGAACGAGGGGCGAGTGGTGCTGGTCGGACGCGGTGCGCAGGCAATCCTGGCGAGGCGACCGAACGCGCTGCACGTCTACGTGATCGCATCGAAAGCGTTCCGGAAGAAGGTCGCCGTCGAGAGACTGGGCGTCGATCCCGCGAATGCCGCGAAACTGATGGAAGAGACCGATCGGCAGCGCGATGAGTACGTCGAGACGCATTACGGGCGCGATCGGCAGGACCTTACACAGTATGACATCGTGTTGAACGCGGAGCGGCTGGGGTTCGACGGTGCAGCCGAGCTCATTGTCGCCGAGGTAAAGCGACGCGGCTGGAATTAGGCTTGGCGTAGCTCCGGCACGCGGATCGCAGTAATGACGACGGCCAGCGCGACAATCGCTCCACCCGCCGCGAGCGTGTGCGGGACTCCCACGTGCTCGGCCACGAGCCCGAATAGGAACGCGCCGAACGGCGCCATCCCCACGAACACAAAAGAATAGAACCCCATGATGCGGCCGCGCAGATGATCGGGCGCGGCGGTCTGGAGCAGCGTGTTCGTGATCGAGTTGTTCACGATCATGGCGCACCCCGCGAGCGCGAGCAGCACCATGGACAGGACCAGCGAGCGGGACGCCGAGAAGAGGATGAGGAGGATCCCGAATGCGGTCCCTCCCACCAACATCAGACGCCCGCGCGCGCGAATGCGCGCCGAGGCGAGTGCGATCCCCAGTGCCCCAATGACGGCGCCAATGCCGATGGACGACGTGAGCGCGCCGTAGCCGGCTGCGCCACGATGCAACACATCGCGTGCAAAGACCGGCATCATTGCGATGTAGGGAAAGCCAAAGACGCTCAAAATCGCTGTCTGTATCATCAGCGAGCGGATGCGCCGGTCAGCGCGCAAGAAGGTCAGTACCTCGCGGAAACCGCTCCAGGTCGATGTCGTCTTCTGCGGCCGGATCGTCGCGGGTAGGCGCATCATCAGCAGGCCCGCGATGACCGCGATGTAGCTCAGGCCATTCAGGAAATAACACCACGCGATGCCCAACGCGCCGATCAGAAAGCCGGCGATGGCTGGCCCGATCACGCGCGCGCCGTTGAAGAGCGATGAATTCAGCGCGATCGCGTTCATCAAGTCGTCTTTGCCGACCATGTCGACGATGAACGACTGCCGCATCGGGATATCGAACGCGCTCGCGATGCCGAGCACGGTCGCCAGGACCAGCACCTGCCAGACCGCGATGACGCCGGTCCAGACGAGGATGGCGACGGTGAACGCCTCGATCATGAAGGCGAGCTGCATGAAGATGATGACGCGACGCTTGTCGACGCGATCGGCGACCACGCCGGCGTAGAGACTGAACAGCAGGACACCGAGCGAACTGAGGGCCGCGGTGAGACCGACGTAGAACGGCGAGTTGGTCAGCGTGAGGATCAACCACCCCTCGCCGACGTTCTGCATCCACGTGCCGACGAGGGAGATGCCCTGACCGATGAAGAAGAGACGGAAGTTGCGGTGGGCGAGGGCCCCGAACCCGTAGCGTCGGGCTCCCCCCCCGCTGGCGGCCAAGGTCATTGCGTGAAAGGTCGCGAGCGCATGACATTGTGGGTAGAGACATGAAATACACGACCTACAGCCGCTACGTCCCCGGTCTGCTCGAGACGCTCAACCTCCAGGCGCTGCTCGATCAGCTCGCGGACTTCCTGTTGCAATCCGGGTTCGCGGGCGGCCCGTACTCGCATCCGTTCTGGGGCGAGTTCGGCGAGGAAGATCCCGACCGCTCACTCGACGCCCTCCGCCAGGCGATTCTCCAAGCGCTCATGGACTCGGGCCAGCTCACGCAGGACATGCTCAATGTCCTGCGCGGCGACTCGACCGGCGACGCGCAGAAAGACGCGGAGCTGCAGAAACAGCTCGCCGAGCTGCTCGATCAGATCGTGCAGAAGCTGATCGAAGAGGGGTATCTGAATCTGCAGCAGGCCCCGAAGATGCCCGGCGCGCAGCAGCCGGTGCTCGGCCCCGGCGGCATGGCCAAGGAAGCCGCGCAGCAGGTCCAGTTCAATCTCACCGACAAAGGCATCGACTTTCTCGGCTATCGAACCCTGAAGCATTTGTTGGGGAGCATCGGCAAGTCGAGCTTCGGCGCGCACGAGACGGAGCATCTGGCCACCGGCGTCGAGGCGGAAGCCGCGAGCAAGCGTTACGAGTACGGCGACACGCTGAACCTCGACGTCAATGCGACGCTATCGCACGCCTTGAAGCGCGAAGGCCTGGGTGTACCGATCAATCTCGAGTACGACGACTTGATGGTGTATCAGGCGGAATACCGCTCGTCTTCCGCGACCGTGCTGATGCTCGATTGCTCGCACTCGATGATTCTGTACGGCGAGGATCGCTTCACACCGGCGAAAAAGGTCGCGCTCGCGCTCACGCACCTGATTCGCACGCAGTTCCCCGGTGACACGCTGCGCGTCGTGCTCTTCCATGACACCGCCGAGGAGATTCCAATCGGCCAGTTGGCGCACGCGCAGGTGGGGCCGTATCACACGAACACCACGGAAGGGTTGAAGCTGGCGCGCCGGATCCTGATGGGACAGCGCAAGGACATGCGGCAGATCATCATGATCACCGATGGGAAACCATCGGCGCTGACCCAGCCCGACGGGCGGATCTATGTGAACTCGATGGGCCTGGACCCGCACATCCTCCAGGCGACCTACCGCGAAGTCGCGCTGTGCCGCCGGAGCGGCATCCTGATCAACACGTTCATGCTCGCGCGTGACCGCAGCCTGGTCGAGTTCGTGAAGAAGGTCTCCGCGATCTGCCGGGGGAAAGCCTATTTCACGAACACGATGACGCTGGGCCAGTTCATTTTGATGGACTTCATGAGAAGGAAGACCCGGCGCGTCAGCTAGCGCTTCTTTGCAGCGCCCCCCCCCCGCCGTTCAGGCTCCGGGGGACCCGGGTCCTCCGCGACGATCACGCTCTGCGCCAACGCACTCCCACCCAGCGCCGCCTCGCCGCCGAAATACGCTTCCTCGCCATGCTCGCTGAGATCGAGTCCCAGCATCTCGTCCGCGATCCTGGCGCGTGTACCCAGTGTGGCGCGGACGATCGCGAGAATCACGACGGTGCCGACCGCCGCAATGATTACCGCCGCTAAGACCGCATACAGCTGCACGAGCATCTGCCCCGGGTTTCCATAGAGCAGGCCGTTCGCCGCTCCCGGATTCGCGAGCTTCGTCGCAAAGACGCCCGTCAGCAGCGCGCCCGCAACGCCGGCCAGACCGTGGCACGAAAACACGTCGAGTGAATCATCGAGCCGGCTTCTCGAGCGGCGCTGCATCGCGAAGTAGCTGATCAGCACGCAGATCACGCCGATGGCAAGCGATGCCGGTGGCGTCACGTAACCAGCGGCTGGCGTGATTCCCACCAATCCAACGACCGCACCCGTCGCAGCGCCGACAGCGGTGATCTTCCCAGTCCGGGTTGAATCGAGGACCGCCCACGTCAGCACCGCGGCGGCGGCCGCCGCGTTCGTGTTCACGAATGCCAGCGCCGCGAGTCCGTTGGCCGCCAGCGCCGAGCCGGCGTTGAAACCGAACCAACCAAACCACAAGAGGCCAGCCCCGATGAGGACCAGCGGCACGTTGTGCGGCGATATCGGCACTCTGCGGTAATCGCGTCGCGGTCCCAGGAACCAGGCGGCGACGAGCGCCGATACGCCGGCGCTCACGTGCACCACCGTCCCTCCCGCGAAATCGAGCGCGCCCATCTTCTGCAGCCAGCCACCGGCGCCCCAGACCCAATGGGCCAACGGTGCGTACACGAACGTCGACCAGAGCACGAGAAATGCGAGGTACGCGCGGAACCGCATCCGCTCGACGATGGCGCCGGAGATCAGCGCGGGCGTGATGACGGCGAACATGGCCTGATAGACCGCGTGTGCCTGCTGCGGAATCGTGGCCGCGTATGCCGGATTCGGTTCGGCGCCGACGCCGCGCAGCGCGACCCACGCGAGCCCGCCCAGCCATCCCGATCCCGGCGCGAACGCGAGCGAATAGCCGATCAGCACCCACTGCACGCCGATCACGCCCATGGCGACGATGCTCATCATCATCGTGTTGAGGGAATTCTTGGAACGAACGAGCCCGCTGTAGAAACAGGCGAGCCCGACCGTCATCAGCAGAACCAGGGCGCTCGAGGCGAGCACCCACGCGGTATCGCCGGCGGAAATCGCCGACGTTTGGGTCATTCTGTGTCGGCGGCGCGCAACGCCGCCTGCTGCACCTCATCGGCGTTCACGGCCGTGAGCGCCTCATTGTTCTGCTCACCGGTACGAATGCGAATCACGCGCTCGATCGGCTGCACGAAGATCTTGCCGTCGCCCACTTCCCCAGTGCGCGCGGACGAGAGAATCGCATCGATGCAGGGCTGCACGAAGGGCTCCGAGCAGACCATTTCGATCTTGACCTTCTCGTGGAACTCCATGACGAGCGTGGTGCCGCGATATTGGCTCACGATCTCGTGCTCGCCGCCGTGCCCGCTCACTCGGCTCAACGTGATGCCCGTGATGCCGGCGCGAAACAGCGCCGCCTTCACCTCGGGCAGGCGCTCCGGCCGCACGATGGTGGTGATCAGCTTCATTGCTTTCCTCCCGTCCTTCCGGTCGATTGATCTCGCGTCCGCGATTCGTAGACGATGCGTGACAGATCGCGCACCAGCGCGTAGGCATCGTCGCTCTTCGGAATGCCGCCGGTCAGCACCACCAACACGTAGCGGCCCCCGCCCCCGCCCCCGCCGCCGCCGCCGCCCCCCGCGGGCTCGACCAGCGCCGCGTCGTGATAGACAACCTGGTCGATCCATCCCGTCTTGTGATAGACGCGCGTTCCCGCCGGCAGCCCCGCCGGAATTCCCTCCTTGAACTGTTGCCGGCCGAGGATGGCGAGCATCTCGCGACATGATGTGGCAGACGCCGCCCGGTTCTCCGCGATCGCCGCCAGTAGCACACCCAGATCGCGCGCCGTGGTCGTGTTGTTCAGGCCGGCACGATACGCCTTGCCGTCTTCGGCGCCGCGCAGCACCAGGATGGAATCGGCTCCGAGCGCATGGGCGGTGGCGTTGGCGCGCGGCGGGCCGACGCGGGTGATGAGCAGGTTCGTCGCGAGATTGCTCGACACCGTTTCCATCAGCTCGATGAGCGCGCGAATCGAGATCCGCTGCCCGACGCGCTGGTACAGTGAGGAATCGGAGTCGTCCGTCAAATCGAGTTGGTATGGCGAGCTGTCGACGATCGAGCGAAAGGTGTTGGTGACGGTGAGCGAGTCGTCGAGCGACAGGAGTCCCGCGTCGCGGTCGCGGAACAGCTGGATCATGACCGGCACTTTCATCGTGCTCGCGGCGTGGAACCGCACCGCTGAGCCCACGGTTAGCGAGTCGCGGCCCGCGAGGTCGTGATAGTATACGCCGACTGCGCGCGCCGGCACCTTGGCAATCCGCGCAGCCACGCGCATTTGCAGCGTGCTATCAGATACTTGAGTCGCAATCAGCAAGAGGGAGAGTGTGAGCAGCGGCATACTTGCGAAATAAGATACCCTATAGATTCCAACCCGTGAGCGAATTCGTCTTCGGCACCCACAACGCCGCCTTCGTCCAGGCGATGTACGAGGACTACCTCCGCGATCCGTCGTCTGTCGGCCCCGAGTGGCGGGAATTATTCGATAACGGGAAGCTCGCGGAGCTCCCAGTCATTCCCGCAGATCGGTCCGCCATTCCTCGGGAAGAGGGAAGCGGGAAGGGGGAAGGGGAAGTCGCCGCGCCACGCAGTACCCTTCCCCCTTCCCCCGTCTCTCTTCCCCGCGGAGCGACTCCGATCACCGGCCCCGCCGCCCGGCTCGTTGCCAACATGACCGAGTCGCTAACGGTCCCAACGGCGACCTCCTTCCGCGACATCCCGGCAACGAACCTCGACGCGCGTCGCAAAGCGCTCAATACCCAGCTCGCGGCAAGCGGTAAGAAGATCTCGTTCACACACCTGATCGGCTACGCGATCGTGCAGGCGGCGAAGCGGTTCCCCGTCATGACGCACGCGTTCCAGGAAATCGACGGCAAACCCCATCGCGTCGACCCGGGCGCCATCGGACTCGGCCTCGCCGTGGACGTCGAGAAGAAGGACGGCAGCCGGGCGCTTCTCGTACCCGTGATCAAGCACGCCGAGTCGATGGACTTCGTGGCGTTCCACGCGGCGTACGAAATGCTCGTCGAGAAGGCGCGCAGCAACCGGCTCCTGCCTGACGACTTCGCTGGTGGAACGATCCAGCTGACGAATCCCGGCACGTTGGGCACCGTCGCCTCGGTGCCGCGCCTCATGAAGGGGCAGGGCTCGATCATCGCGACCGGCACCATCCGCGAGATCACCGGGGGGGGCACGAAGATCATCACAATCACGAGCACGTACGATCACCGGATCATTCAGGGCGCGGAGTCGGGGATGTTTCTGCGGACTCTCGATTCGCTCTTGCAGGGCGAGGAGCGGTTTTACGAGGGGGTGGCGGAGAGCCTGGCGAAAGGGGAAGGGGGAAGCGGGAAGGGGGAAGGGTATACGGCGCCCGCTGCGACTGCTGCACCTCTGCGCAGTACCCTTCCCCCTTCTCTCGTCCCCCCTCCCCAACCGGAGTCGGTAAGTGTCGAGGATCTCAAAGATGTAGCTGCAGCTTATGCGCTCGTCCGAGCCCATAGGAACTTCGGCCACCTCGCCGCCCATCTCGATCCCCTCGGCAGCGAGCCGCCCGGCGATCCGTCCCTCGACATCGGCCGGTTGGGACTCACGCCGGAGATCATGGCGCGAATTCCCGCCGACGTGCTCCGCATCTATGTGCCGGGCAAGACACTCGCGGAGGCGCTGCCGTACCTCCAGGCGACCTACTGCGGCACGATCGCCTATGAGGTCGAGCACATCGGGAGTCACGAGGAGCGCCTGTGGCTCAGGCAAGTGATCGAATCGGGCCAGCATCGGCGCCCGCTCTCAGCCGATGGAAAGAAGCAGCTGCTGGCGCGGCTGACCGCGGTCGACACGCTCGAGCGCTTCCTGCACAAGGCCTACCTCGGCCAGAAGCGCTTCTCGATCGAAGGGCTCGACATGACGGTGCCGATGCTCGATTTCACGCTCGAGCTCGCCGCGGCACACGGTACGCGCCAGGCGACCATCGGTATGGCGCACCGGGGGCGGCTCAACGTGCTGGCGCACGTCGTGAACGTTCCGTACGAAACGATCCTCGCGGAGTTCGAGGGAGGCCGCCGCGAGGAGACGGCTGAATCGGAAGGGTGGAACGCCGGCACCGGTGATGTGAAGTATCACCACGGCGCTGAAGGGGTGTACCACACGGCCAGCGGCAAGGACATCGCCGTGATGGTGTCGGCCAATCCCAGCCATTTGGAATCGGTGAATCCGGTCGTCGAGGGACGGGCCCGCGCGAACCAAACGAATCGGAGCGGCGCGGCGGGGCAACTCGACGTGAACGTCGCGCTCCCGGTCTTGCTGCACGGCGACGCCGCGTTCGCGGGCCAGGGCGTGGTCGCCGAGACCTTCAATCTCGCGCGCCTCCCCGGCTACACGACCGGCGGCACCTTCCATCTGATCCTCAACAATCAGATCGGCTTCACCACGGAACCCCGTGAAGGCCGTTCCACCGATTACTCGAGCGATCTCGCCAAAGGCTTCGATGCACCGATCGTGCACGTGAACGCCGACGATCCGGAAGCGTGTCTCGCGGCTGTGCGGCTCGCGATGATGTACCGCGAGAAATTCCATGGCGACGTCGTGATCGACCTGGTGGGCTATCGCCGGTACGGTCACAACGAGGCCGATGAGCCGGCCTACACGCAGCCGATGATGTACGAACGGATCAAGCAGACCGCGTCGGTCCGTCAGAAGTACGCCGCGCAGCTCGCGCAGGAAGGCGTCGTCGCTGCCGCTCAAGCGGATGCGGACGCGGACGCCGCGTATCAGCGGCTCGCGGCCGTGCAGCAGGCGGTGAAGTCAGGACAACGCGCCGAGGAGCCGCAGCGCATCCAGCGCGAGAGCGCGCCTGAGCCCGCCACTGCCGTCGACGGCGAGACCTTGAAACGGCTCAACGAGCAACTGCTCGCGGTGCCGGACGGCTTCGCGACGCATCCCAAGCTTCAGAAGCAGCTCGAGCGGCGTCGTGACATGCTCATGTCCAAAGACGGGATCGAATGGGCGCACGCGGAGTCGTTGGCGTTCGCCTCGCTGCTGATCGAGGGAACGCCGATCCGGTTGACCGGGCAGGACACCGAGCGCGGCACGTTCAGTCAGCGACATCTCGTGCTCCACGACGTGCACACCGGCGCGCCACATACGCCGATTCAGAACCTGCCCGACGGCCGGGCGTCGTTCGAGCTGCACAACAGCCCGCTCTCGGAATACGCCTGCCTCGGCTTCGAGTATGGCTATGCGGTCGAAGCGCAGGATGCGCTGGTGCTGTGGGAGGCACAGTTCGGCGACTTCGCGAACGGCGCTGAAGTCATCATCGATCAGTTCTTGATCGCGGGGTTGGCGAAGTGGGGCGAGACGTCGCGGCTGTCGCTGCTGCTGCCGCACGGCTACGAAGGCCAGGGCCCGGAGCACTCGAGCGCGCGCCTCGAGCGGTTTCTCGCGCTGGGCGCGGAAGGGAACATTCGCGTCGCGAACTGCACCACGCCGGCGCAATACTTCCATCTCCTGCGGCGGCAGGCGCGGCACACGGAGATCCGGCCGCTCGTCCTGATGACGCCCAAGAGTTTGCTGCGGTTGCCTGCCGCATCGTCGCAGCTCGACGATCTCGTATTGGGGCAGTTCAGGACTGTGCTTTGGGATCGCGACCGGACGTGGCCCGAGAAAGTCACGCGGTTGCTGCTGTGCAGCGGCAAGATTTACTACGACATCATCGCCTCGCCACGCCGCACTGAGACGCCACACGTGAAAATCGGGCGGCTGGAGCTGCTCTATCCCTTCCCCGGCACGGAGATCGGAGAATACGCGCGCCGCTATCCAAATCTCAAAGAGGTCGTCTGGGTGCAGGAAGAGCCGCGCAACATGGGCGCGCGCAAGTTCGTGCTGCCGAAGATTCGTGACGCGCTGCCGCAGTCCGTTGCGCTCCTCGATGTGTCGCGCCCGGAGCGCTCGAGTCCCGCCGAAGGCTATCCCGCAGCGCACAAGGCAGAGCAGGAGCGCATCGTCTCAGCCGCCTACGGCTCGTAACAGTTGAACACGTTTGCGATCGTGCGGTACGTCGTATTTGGCGTGGTCGCGCTCGCGGCACTTGCCGCCCTGGGCTCCTGGCTCGTGCGCACTCGCCGCATCTCGCCCTTCACCGCACTGGGACGCGGGCTGCGGTCGGTCACCGATCCCGTTCTCCGTCCCGTGGAACGGCGACTCGTGCGCATGGGTGGCAATCCGGCGCACGCCGGTGGCTGGCTCATCGTGCTGGCGGCCATCGCCGGCATCGTGCTGTTGTCGTTGATAGGCTGGTTCTTGGGGTCGTTTCAGACGGTCAACATCGCGGCGCACGCGGGGACCCGCGCGACGCTCGCGTTGCTGATCGAGATTCTCTACCGCATCCTGATGTATGCGCTGATCGTGCGCGTGATTGCCGCGTGGTTCGGAATGTTTCGTTATTCGCGCTGGATCCGGCCCGCCTACATCCTCACCGACTGGATCGTCGAGCCGATTCGACGCGTCGTACCGCCACTCGGCGCGTTCGATGTGAGCCCGATCGTGGCGTGGCTGGCGCTGATGCTGCTACGCTATATCCTCCTCTCGATCGTGTGAGCACCTGACGGCTCGCCTCGTCGTCCACGTCGTGCCGCGAGGAGCTCGGACGGCTGTGGCTGGACGTCATGGCGACGCCGTCAAAATCCGGATCGCCGCAGCCCCGGTCGATGGCGCGGCCAACGACGAGCTGATTCGCTTTCTCGCCGAGCGGCTCCGTATTTCGCGTACAGCCATTGAGATCACCGCCGGTCACACGAGCCGGCGTAAGAACATCACGATCACAGGGATGGAACGGGCAACCGTGTTTCGCCTTCTGGAGGGCGAATGAAACTGCTCAAGACACTCGTCAGCTTCGTGGTTGGGACCATCGCCGGCGCGGTCGGCAGCAAGCTGTTTGGTCCGTTCGGCGCCGTGCTCGGCTTCATTGCCGGGGGAGTGGCTGCCTGGTGGGCGGCGCAAAGAATTGGGTTATTCGAATGACGGTCCCTTAAAGACTTTCAGCAAGTAATAGAGAGAAGGAAACAGCACCACCGCGCCGACACTCACCGCCGCCAGCGCCAGCTCGAGCGTGACGCGCGGCGCGGCGGCCACCGCAATCGTGAGGTCGGGCGGCAGCAAGTACGGATACTGTGCCAATCCCCAACCCCAGACGATCAGTGCGACCTGCGCAGCCGCGCCAATACGCGCGATCCGATAACGGCGAGTCCACAACGCCCAGAAGACCGTGATCGCCGCGGCGCCGGTAAGCAGGTGCAACCCCAGCGCCCACCCGGCGGTCAGTAATCCTCTGTGAACGAGTGGCGCCTCCGGTGACAACACCAGCCCTATCGCCGCCATCATGAACACTGCCACACCGGACCAAATCGCGCGGCTGCGAAAGTCCTCCTGGACTGCGGGCTCCTTCGCTTCGATGGTTAAATAGACAGCGGCAAGAAACGCAAAACAGACGAGCGCGAAGCAGCCGACGGCGAATGCGAATGGTGTTAGCCAGGGCTGGACGTACGCAGCGAGGAACGTTTCCCGTTTCCCGTTTCCCGTTTCCCCCAAAGCGCCGGACGCTACCGCTCCAACGCAAATGCCCAACAGGACCGGCGTTATCAGGCTCGCCGTCGCAAAGACCCTGCCCCCGCCACCGCCGTAGCTCCGGAACACGAATGCCGAGCCACGAAGCACGATGCCGATCAACATCAACGTCAGCGGGATGTGCAGCACGATTGCGATTCGCGCGAACGCGGCGGGGAAGCACGTGAACAGCAGCACGACCGCGAGAATGAGCCAGACGTGGTTCGCCTCCCACACCGGCGCAATAGCCTGCGAGATGAGTCGTCGCTGTTCCGCCCGGCGCGGGCCGGAGGCGAGCAGGTCCCACACACCGCCGCCGAAATCGGCGCCACCCAACAGCACGTATGCCGTGAGTGCAACGAGAATGATTCCCGCGAGCGCGTCGGCGAGCGACAGCGTCATGCGGGACTCTTCACGATCTGACCGTAGAGCAACCGCCCCACGATCACGGCGAGGGCGCAGTACACGAGCGTGATGGTCGTAAAGGGCACGATCAAACCAGGCATCGGTGTGACCGCGTCCGCGGTCTTGAGTACTCCATAAATGATCCAGGGCTGCCGGCCCAGCTCTGTGACCATCCATCCGGCCTCGGTACAGATGAAGCCACACGGACCGGCGAGGACGACGGCCCAAAGAAAGCGGCGTTGCCTCGTCAGGTCGCGGCGGCGCAGCGCCAACCAGCCCGCCCACAATCCGACGAGCGCGAGGTACGTGCCGAACGCCACCATCAGATCGAACGACGCATGCACGAGCGGCACGTTCGGCCATTCCTCGCGCGGGACGATGTCCAGACCCTTCACCACCGCATTGGGGTCGTGAAATGCGAGCAGTGACAGCGCACGCGGAATCACGATTCCGGGACCGAACCGCACCGGCGCGCCGGCGCGCGTCTCATAGAGGGACTCCATCGCCGCGAGCTTCACCGGCTGGCGGCGGGCGACGTAGCGCGCGGCGATATCACCCGCGAATGGCTGGAGCACGGCCGCCGGCGCCCCGACCAGCAGGCCGAGCGATAACGCGGCCCTGTGAAATGTGCTCGTTCGATTCTTGAGCAGGAGAAACGCGTGAATCCCGGCGACCGCAAACCCCGTCGCGGCGTACGCCGCCAGAATCATGTGCAGCGTTTGCGGAAGGGCCGCCGGATTCCGCATCGCCGCGATCGGATCGATGTGCGTGAATGCGCCCGCTTCGATCGTGAATCCCGTCGGCGCATTCATCCACGCGTTCGCGATCACGACGAAGACACCGGAGGCCGCGCCGCTCACGGCGACGAGCACACCGGCGAGCAGATGCATGCGCGGCGGCACGCGTTCCCAGCCGTAGAGATAAAGGCCGAGGAAAATCGCCTCCGTGAAGAAGGCGAATCCCTCGAGCGAGAATGGCATCCCGATGATGGGACCGGCGAGCTGCATGAAGCGCGGCCACAGCAGGCCGAGCTCGAAGGAAAGAACGGTGCCGGAGACCGCGCCGACTGCGAAGAGGATCGCGGTGCCCTTTGCCCAACGCTTGGCGAGATCGAGGTAGGCGGCGTCACCCGTCCGCTGCCAGCGCCGCTCCGCGAGCACCATGAGGACGGGCATCGCGATCCCGATGACGGCAAAGATGATGTGAAACGCGAGCGACACCGCCATCTGTGACCGGGCGGCGAGTAGGTCGCTCATTTGATCTCGGCGACCCGGTCCTTGATGCGTTGCATGTCGGGGAAATCGCGCGCGAGCTGTTCGAGCGTAGCGTGCGCGGAGTCAGGCTTTCCGGCCGCGACATACGCGTCGGCCTTCAGGAAACCATACCGCAAACGTAGCCGCCGATCGTCGGGCGCGACCGTCAGTCGAGTCAGGGCGACGAGCGCGGCTCGCCCATCGTTCCTGTCGTGCCCCAGCGATTCGATCGCCAGAAACCGCACGGTCGTATCGTTCGGATTGCGGCGCTCGAGCTCCCTGAACAGCTCGGCCGCTCGGGCGCTGTCGTGGCGCGCGCGCGCGGCCTGAGCCGCCTGATACAAACCGGCGAGATAGAGCCGGCTGACGTCCGCCGTGTCGCCTGATCGCGTGCCCACGCCGCCGGCATAGCTGTACACGAGATCGCCGCCGCGATCGGCCATTTTCATCAGGGCGGCCACGCCGAAGACGCCTACGACTGCAGAGCCCCACAACGCAACGCGCGCCGTTGTTACGCTGCGCTTCGCGGCGACGAGCGCCACGATCTCCAACAGCGCGACGACCAGGAAGACGTTGCGTGCCCAGTGGCCCGCGTCCTCATGGTCCATAACTGCCTGTCGGACGCCGGGGATCCGCTCGACCGGCCCGTGCGCATCAGTCCCCGAATGCACGGCGAGGAGTGCGGCAACCGTGCCGGCAAGTATCAAGGTCGCGGCTGCCGGTCCGGCAAAGGCAACGCGCCCGGTGAGGGAGATCCACCGGAAGATCACGCCCACGACGAGGAGCACGATCGCGAAATGAACGATGATCGGCTGATACGAGCCGATATTGGGCATGGGCAAAAAAGATCAATGATCAATGATCAATGATCAATGATCGTTGATCATTCGCCCGCAGGGCGCCGCTACCGCGGCCGGATGGCGTCCCGGATTATGTCGTCCACGGCAAACTTGATGAACTCCGCGCGCTTATCATGCCGGCGCTGCGTCTCGGCGCGCACGTCCGCGAGGCGTCGCTCGATATCCGCAATCTCCAGACCCCTGAGCTTGTCCTCCAGATCGAAGTGCTGCGAGATGAGCGCCTCGATCTGCGTGCGCAGCGCCTGGCGCTGCGCCTCGGTCGCCGTGCGATAGGCTCGTTGCCGGGCGCGGGCGTTCGCCTCAAGCCCAAACATCTTGCCGACAAGCTGGGCGCGGACGCTATCGCGCTGATTGAGCTTCTGCACCATGTCGAACTGCACCGTCAATTGCGCTACCTCCATCCAATACTGATCCGCCCCGGATGGGCTCGCGATCGGCGTACCGTCCACCACTAGGGTCGGCTGATTATTGGCAGCGTTGGCCTGCTGTCTGAGACTATCGAGCCCCGCTACACGATCCGGCGCGACGAACATCAGAAATGCGCGAGCGGCGGCTTCTGCTTCCCGCGGCCGCTGTTGCATGATCTGCTGCACCTGCATCTGCATTGCTTGTGGGTTGGGCATTTCCTGAGCAGCGCCCGACGAGGCCGCCATGAGCCCAAACACACCGACCAGAGCACTAATTCGGCAGGCCATAGTACCGCTCCCGTTCGAGTCGAGTGAGTTGTGCGTCGATATCCAGCATCGCCTTACCGCCGGTCACATATCCGGCCGTCCCCGACCACGTCGTCGTTGGCGTCCAGCGTTCGGTCGGGTCACGAGACGGTCCGGACTTGGTGATCACCACCCCCGCGACCACTGCCGCCGCCGCGAGCGCGAGTGTGGCCCAGACCATCGCGTGTTGACGTCGCGCCGGCACTACAAGGTCCAGCGCTGCGCGACCGCGCTCGAGCTGTGCAAGCTTCTCCTGGCACGCGCGACATGCAGCCGCGTGAGAGTCGATTTCCGCGGCTCGCAGGTCAGGGAGCTCGCCATACGCGAGGAGCAGCAGCTCGTCTTCGGTCGGATGATTCATCGATAGTTCTCCAGTGCCGTGCTGATTCGAGCGAGCGCCGAGCGCATTTGCGTGAGCACCGTCCCGAGCGGCCGGCCCAGCCGGTCGGCGATCGCTTGAAACGTCAGTCCACCGTGTTGTCGCAACTCCACGACTTCACGCTGCGGCGTCGGCAGCTCGCTCACAGCATGACGGATTGCTGCTCGGAGCTCGCGCTCCAGCAGGCGGGCGTCGGCGGCTGCGGCCGTTGCTGGCTCATCGGACTGCATGGCGAGCGCAGCGCGGCGGTGCACCAGCTCGCGCCGCAAGTGGTCGTGCCACACGTTCGCCGCGATCCGGAACAGGTAGCCCCGGGCATTGCCGTTGAGTGTCAGTCGCGGGCTCGCCGTAACCAGGCGCGCCGCCACCTCCTGCAGCAACTCAGCGGCCAAGTCGGGGTCGCGGCAGCGAGCGCCCAGGAAGTTGCGGAGCGCCGGTGCGTGCTCTGCTAAGAGCTGATCAGGCGCGATCTTGCTCATGTTCTTATAAGAGTACGCTTGACCCTGGCTATTATTTTCCGGTGCCGCTACGTTGAGCAGAGACAACCGATTCGTGGCGATTTGCGGCGTATTGCGGCCACGTTAAACAACCGCTAAAAAGCCAGACCCCGTACCGGGCGTTGGCCTTGGGCGGGGATTTCTTTTGGGACGACACGCAACCGATGCCTACTGACTTCCGATCTCTCATTGCCGACGGCCGCGTCCACGTCTTCGACGGGGCGATGGGCACGATGCTGTACGGCAAGGGCTTCTTCCTGAACGTCTGCTATGACGAGCTGAACCTGAAGCAACCGCGGCTCGTGCAGGAAGTGCACGCGGAGTACGTGCGCGCGGGCGCGGAGATCCTGGAGACCAATACCTTCGGCGCCAATCCGCTGAAGCTCAACAGCTACGGTCTCGCCGACGACACCGAGAAGATCAACCGCACTGCCGCCGAGCTGGCGCGCGCCGCTACGGGAGGCCGCGCAAGCGTGGTCGGCGCGATCGGCCCCCTCGGCATTCGCATCGAGCCGTTCGGCCCGACGTCGCAAGCCGAAGCGCAAGCGCTGTTCGCCCGGCAGGTGCAGGGGCTGCTCGCCGGCGGCGTGGACGGCTTCGTGCTCGAGACGTTCAGCGACATGCAGGAAATGCACGCGGCGCTCAACGCCGTGCGCGCCGCAACCGATCTGCCCGTCGTCTGCCAGATGACGATCGGCACCGATGGCCTGACGTACTACGGCACCGATCCCGAGACCTTCACCAAGCAGCTCACGGCGTGGGGCGCGGATGTGATCGGTGTGAACTGCTCCGTCGGGCCGGCGGGCGTGCTCGAGGCCGTCGAAAAGATGGTGAAGGCGACGGACAAACCGATCTCGGCGCAGCCCAATGCCGGTCTGCCCAAGGATGTGGGCGACCGCAAGATCTATCTCGCGTCTCCCGAGTACATGGCGAGCTATGCGCGGCGCATGATCGAAGCGGGCGCGCGCTTCGTCGGCGGCTGTTGCGGCTCGACGCCGGAACACATCAAGAAGATCCGCGACTACGTCGCCAGCGTGGTGCCGCGGCAGCCGAGCGTCGTCGTCTCGCGCACGCAGGTGAAGGCGCCTGAGGGAGTGACGGCGACCCCGCTCGTCTTGAAATCCGGCTGGGGCAATAAGCTCGCGCGCGGTGAGCTGGTGACGAGCGTCGAGATCGTGCCGCCCAAGGGTGTGGATCCGACGCCGATGCTGGCGCAGTGTCGCGCGCTGAAAGCCGCCGGTGTGGATGCGGTGAACGTGCCCGATGGCCCACGCGCGCAAAGCCGCATGGGGGTACTGCCATCGGCGCTGCTGATCGAGCGCGAGGTGGGCATCGAGACCGTGATTCACTACTGCTGCCGCGACCGCAACCTGCTCGGCATGCTGTCGGACATCATCGGCGCACACGCCGCGGGGTTGCGCAACATTCTCATCATCACGGGCGATCCGCCGAAGATGGGGCCCTATCCCGAAGCGACCGCGGTGTTCGACATCGATTCGATCGGCTTGACGAACCTCGTCTATCGATTGAACCAGGGCCTCGATCCCGGCAACAATCCGCTCGGCGGCGCCACGAAGTGGGCGATCGGTGTCGGCGTGAATCCCGGCGCCGGCGACCAGGATCGCGAGCTGTCGCGGTTCGCGTGGAAGGTGGATGCGGGGGCGGAATTCGCTGTGACGCAGCCGGTGTTCGACGTGCGCCAGCTCGAGGCATTTCTCAAGCGCGTCGATCAGTTCAAGCTGCCCATCGTCGCCGGGGTCTGGCCGCTCATTTCCCTCCGCAACGCCGAGTTTCTCGCGAACGAAGTCCCCGGCGTGTCGGTGCCCGAGGAGGTGCTCCAGCGCATGAGGAAGGCGCAGGAGCAAGGGAAGGAAGCGGCGCTCGCGGAGGGCGTCACCATCGCACGTGAGATGTTCACGCGGGTCAAGCAAATGGTGCAGGGGGTTCAGGTGAGCGCGCCGTTCGGCCGGGTCGAGGTGGCGCTGCAAGTGTTCCAGTAGATAGGATCCGGCCATGCCGGAGCTTCCCGACATCACGATCTACCTCGAGGCGCTGGCCCCGCGAATCGTGGGCCAGCCACTCGAACGCGTGCGCATCACGAGTCCTTCCCTGCTGCGCACCGTCGACCCGCCGCTGGCCGCGGCAGAAGGCCGGAAGGTCGTCGGACTCAAACGCATCGGGAAACGCATCGTGTGGGAGATGGAAGGCGGAATGTTCCTCGTCTTCCACCTGATGATTGCGGGACGCTTCAAGTGGCGGCCGAAAGGAACCAGCCCGCCGGCCAGAGTCGGGCTCGCCTCGTTCGATTTTCCAACCGGCACGTTACTCCTCACCGAGGCGAGCCCGAAGCACCGCGCATCGCTGCACGTGGTCGAGGGCGAAGCGGCGCTCGCGGCGCACGATCCCGGCGGGCTCGACGTGCTGGCCGCCGATCTCGATACGTTCCGCGGTCGGCTGCAATCGGAGTCCCACGCGCTGAAGCGCGCGCTCACCGATCCCCATCTGTTCGACGGCATCGGCAACTGGCTGTCTGATGAGATTCTGCACGCGGCCAAGCTTTCGCTGTTTCAGCTCACCGGAAAATTGACTGACGAAGAAACCGCGCGGCTGTACGAGGCAACGCAGCAAACAACACGCTCTTGGATCGAGAAGCTGCGCGCCGAGACCGGAGGGGGCACGAAATTCCCCGAAAAAGTGAGCGCGTTCAAGGAAGGAATGGCGGTGCACGGACGCTACAAGCAGCCCTGCCCCGTGTGCGGCTCGCCCGTACAACGGATTCGCTACGCCGACAATGAGGCGAACTACTGCGCGACGTGTCAGACGGGCGGTCGAGTGCTGGCCGATCGCTCGCTTTCACGACTGCTCAAAGCCGACTGGCCCCGCTCGCTGGAAGAATGGGAGGCGAAGCTGGGCCGATGATCCGACGCGCAACGACGAAAGACGCCGCTGCGGTCGGGCACATTCACGTCGAGTCGTGGAACGTCGCCTACCGCGGCATCATGCCGGATGATGTCATCGCGAAGACCGACCTTACGTATCGCACCCGTTTCTGGTCCGAAAGCATCGCCGATCGCGAGCGGCCGGTGTTCCTGATCGAGGAAGCAGGCCAAGCCCTCGCGTTTTGTCAGATGATTCCGTCGCGAGATCTCGATGACGATCCCAAACGCGTCGGCCACATCACGTCACTGCATGTGCTGCCGCACTTGCGCGGTCGCGGCTACGGCCGCGCGCTGGTCGATCACGTGCTCGATGAGTGTCGGCGCCGCGGATTTGCGGAAGTGACGCTGTGGGTGCTCGAAGAGAACAGGAGCGCGCGGCGGTTCTACGAGAAGCATGGGTTTGACCTGGACGGGGGGAAACGGACCTATCCAACGACACAGGTCCCGGAGGCGAGATATCGAAGGATCCTTTAGCGGATGTGTTAACCCCGGGCTGCCAGCCCGGGGTTACCAAACGCTGGCTGGGTCCGGACTTCCTCTCATTGGCGACCTTGCACAAACTTCTCATTCCGCTCGAACCGACCAGGAGTCGCATCGTGAGACGCGTCCTGCCCGCGCTATTCGTTGCCGTCCTCGCTCCAGCTGTCGCGCTTACGCAAGGTCCACCGCAGCCGTCGGGTTTCATAGTCGAGAATTCTGTTCTGCGCCGCATCTGGGCGATCGAGACCGACAGCTCTGCGGTCCCACATCTCGCGCAGGTGCTCTTTGATTCCCTCGGACCGCGCCTGACCGCATCGCCTGGAATGACCGCCGCCCAAAACTGGCTGGTGGCCACGTACACGGCGTGGGGCATTGCGGTGCGCAAGGAGCAGTATGGGACGTGGCGCAGTTGGCGTCGCGCCAAGACGCATCTCGATCTCGTGGCGCCGCGCACGCGCACCCTGGAGGCGACGATGCTCGCCTGGAGCCCGCCGACGCCCCGCGCGCGGCCGGTACGCGCGCCCGTCGTCATTCCTCCCGACGTCGCCGACAGCTCGGCCTTCGTCGCGTGGTTGCCGCAGGCAAAGGGAAAGTTCGTGCTCATCTCATTCCCTCAACCAACGTGCCGACCGGACGACAGCTGGGAGAAGTGGGCCACCCAGACGACGGCCGATTCGCTCAAAGCACGCCGTACCGTCGCGCAACAGACGTGGCAACAACGCGTGCAGCGGACAGGCTATTCAGGAACGGGAGTAAACGGAGCAGCCGCACTCTCGCGACGGCTCGAGGAGGCGGGCGCCGCGGGAATTATCGGCAGCTTCTGGTCCCAGGGCTGGGGCGTGCAGAAAATCTTCGCGGCGCAGACCGACCGCGCGCCTGTCATCGACGTCGCCTGCGAGGATTACGGTCTACTCTTTCGTCTCGCCGACAACAAACAAGCCCCGGTCATCGAGTTGACCGCGGAGTCGCAGGCGTTGGGCGAGGTTCCGGTGTTCAACGTTGTCGCGGAAATGAAAGGCGCGCAGCTGCCCGATGAGTACGTGATGTTGTCCGCACACTTCGACTCGTGGGACGGCGGCTCGGGCGCGACGGACAACGGTACGGGAACGATTACGATGCTCGAGGCGATGCGAATTCTGAAGCAGGTCTATCCCAATCCGCGGCGCACGATTCTCGTCGGCCATTGGAGCGGCGAGGAACAGGGCCTCAACGGCTCGCGTGGCTTCGTCCAGGATCATTCCGAGATCCTCGCGGGACTGCAGGCTTTGTTCAACCAGGATAACGGAACGGGCCGGATCGAGAACATGAGCGCATCCGGTTTCCCGGATGCAGCGGCCAACCTGGCGCGCTACCTCGCGCGCGTGCCGGCCGATATCACGCGCAATATCAAGTTCGGTTTTCCCGGCGCGCCGAGCGGCGGCGGGACGGATCACTCGTCGTTCGTTTCCTGCGGGGCTCCCGGCTTCAATCTCGGATCGGGCGATTGGGACTACGGCCGGTACACGTGGCACACAAACCGTGATACCTATGACAAGATCAGTTTCGACGACGTGAAGACCAACGCAACGCTCGCGGCGATGCTCGTCTATCTCGCGTCCGAGGACACGACGCATGTCTCCCGCGTGAAGCGCGATGTGTTCCAGGCCCGACCCAACGGCCAGGCGGGCGCATGGCCCGATTGCCAGCAGCCGCAGCGCGCCACGCCGCCGCTCGCACCCGCGCCGCCACCCCCGCCTGCGCCGGCGCCGCGGACACCGTGAGCTTCGCAGATCATTTCTCGGGTGTTGCCGCCGCGTACGCCGCATTCCGGCCGCGCTATCCAGATGCGGTGTTCGATTTTCTCGCGCGTGAGGCGCCGGCGTTGGAGGCCGCGTGGGACTGCGGCACGGGATCGGGACAGGCGGCGATCGGCCTGGCGCGCCACTTTCGCGACGTATTCGCAACGGATGCCAGCGAGTCGCAGCTCGAGCATGCGGCGCGCCACCCGCGCATCACGTATCGCGTGGCACCGGCCGAGGCGAGCGGCCTGGAGGACGCATCGGTCGACCTCGTCGCAGCCGCGCAGGCCCTGCATTGGTTCGACCGCCCCAGATTTTGGGCGGAGGCGCGGCGAGTGTTGCGGCCGCGCGGCGTTGTCGCAGTGTGGACGTACCTGCTCTTCGAGATTGCGCCCGAGATCGACCCGATCGTCCGCGAGTTTTACCGCGACGTCGTAGGACCGTTCTGGCCGCCGGAACGGCGCATCACCGAGGAACGTTATCGAGGCATTGAGTTTCCGTTTGCGGAATTTGCCGCGCCCAACTTCCTGATCGAGCAACCGGTGACCTTGAACGACGTGACGGGCTACATCCGTACCTGGTCCGCGACGCGCGCGTTCATGAAACACCATCGCCAGGATCCTGTCGATACCCTCGTCGCGAAGCTGGCGGGGCCCTGGGGTACTCCACAGTCGGTGCGCTTAGCCCGCTGGCCAGTGGCCATGCGGATAGGGAGGATCTGATGAAAGACTGGATCACCAGCGTCATCACCCGCGAGCTCAAGGCGCTGCGCCGCGAGATCGAGTCGTACCCGAGCGATGAGGGCCTCTGGGAAGTTCTGCCCGGCATCGCGAATCCCGGCGGTAATCTCGCCCTTCACCTCGCCGGCAATCTTCAGTATTTCGTCGGTCACGTGCTCGGCAAGAACGGATACGTCCGTAATCGCGACGCCGAGTTCGGCAGCCGCGACATCCCGCGTGCCGAGCTGCTGCGCGAGATCGATAACGCGATCGCCGCGGTCCAGACCGGGATGAGCAAGGTCAGCGAGGCCGACCTCGCTCGGCCATATCCCGAGCCGGTGGGCGGCGTCAGCTCCACCACCGGCGCGTTCCTCGCTCATTTCGCTACGCATCTCGCCTACCACCTCGGCCAGGTGGATTATCACCGGCGCATTCTGACGGGAGAGGGGAAAACCGTGAAGGCGATGGCGTTGAATGAGCTCGGCGGAAAGGCGTCGTGAACGCCAGAACCGTCGGCCGGCCGGAGCCGGACGAGATGCCATCGCATTTCGTCGGTTATATCAAGCGCGTTCCCGAGCTGGATCCGGTGATCGTCTGCGCGTCGCAGATCGAGGACACGGCGGCGTTGCTGCGCGGGCTGTCCGACGCGGACGCGATGCATCGCTACGCCCGCGACAAATGGAGCGTCAAGGAAATCGTTGGCCACCTCGCCGACATCGAGCGCATCATGGCCTACCGGGCGTTACGGATCGCGCGCGGCGATACCACGCCGCTGCCGGGATTCGATGAGAACGCGTATGTCCCGGTCGCAAAGTTCGACACCCGCTCGCTCGCCGATCTCGTCGGCGAGCTGCGTACCGCCCGGGCAGCGACCCTCGCCCTGTTGCGCACATTCGATGCCGATGCGTGGCGCCGACGCGGCACCGCGAGCGGCAACCCGGTGAGCGTGCGGGCGATCGCGTACATGATTCCGGGGCACGAACGGCATCACGTAGAGATTCTCAGAACCCGGTACCGCGTAGGAGAAGGAGGTCACTGATGAAGACCGGCGAGCTGCTCGCCAAATAGATATATTCTCGCGGCTCTAAAAGAGGATCGTCTATGCGACAGCTTGCGTTGGTTGGTGGGCTCACCGTTTTGGCGGCTGGCGCCGCGGCGCAACAGCAGGCCGCGCCCGCTGCGCCGCCGATACCAGAGGTCGGCGCCGTAGCTCCTGACTTCTCCGTGCCCGGCGCAACCCGATTCGGAACGGTGCGCAGTCCAGTGCGCCTCAGCGATTACAAGGGAAAGACGGTCGTGCTCGCGTTCTTCTTCAAAGCCCGAACGCGTGGCTGAACGATTCAAATGAATGCGTACCGTGATCAGTACGCACAGGTTTTCAAAAACGGCCGCAACGTCGTTCTCATCGCCATCAGCGCAGACCCGGACACCGCCCTCGCCTCATGGGCGCGGGACGCCGAGTATCCATTCCTGTTTGCGAGCGATTCGAATTCAGCGGTCGGGAAAGCGTATGGCGCGTTCAACGCCCAGTACAAGCTCGACAACCGCACTCTGTTCGTGGTAGGACCGGACGGGAAAATCGCCTACCGAGCGACGCCGTTCCGGGAGATCGATCCGACCGCATATACGGAGTTGACGGCGGCGATCGCGAAGCTCGTGCCGGCGGACAGCACAGGGCGGCAATGACGGCAAAGGCGGCAAGGGCGATGGCCTAACGTCGCCCTGCCGCCGTTGGCGCCCCTGCCGCCTTTTGAAGTCCTCCTTCGATATCCTGATCCGCCCCGACCCCCGTATACACAACGCGGCCTTTGGCGTCGAGAACCGCGACGTAGGACGTGTTCGGGGCTTGAAAGGCGCGCACCGCGGCGCCGTTGCCATCCCACAGGATGGTGAACGGCATCGGCTGCTTCTCGAGATGACGCCGAACCGTGTTCCGGCTCTCGTTCACGGCCACGGCGACCACGAGAAACTCGGCGCGATCGCCGTACTTCTTGTGGGCGGCCTCCATCCGCGGCAACAGCTCGGCGCAAATGGGGCACCACGTCGCCCAAAACTCGATGAGGACGGGCTTCTTCCCGATCCATTGGGACAAGGAGACTGAGTCGCCGTTGAGATTCTGTAGCGTGACGGCGGGCGGCGTCTCGCCGACCGGAATGCCGATGACCTCTTGTGCAGACATGAGGGCGGGCCCCAAGAGCAGCACCCCCGCGCACACCGCACCGCGCACCGCGTACCCAGTCACCATACTTGCCCCGCTTTGACGAAGTAGTACTCAGCCATGAGCAGGAGAACCACGCCCGCGGCTTTTTTGATCCTGTTCATCCATGCGCCCGGCTTCGGCAGAATTGCCAGCACTCCCGAGAAGATCCCGACGATCATCAGGACCGCCGTCATTCCCAACGAGAACACAAACAGGTACACGAATCCCAACGTCGCACTGTGCGTCGCCGCCACCCAGGTGAGGACCACCGCGAATGCGGGCGCACCGCAGGGAGCCGCGACGATTCCTGAAGTGGCGCCCAGCAGAAACACCGCCGGATACGATCCTCCGCCAAGACTTCCGGCCCACGTGGCCAACCGCACCGGCATCCGGACCGGAATCACGTCGAACATCACCAGTGCAAACACGAGCAGCAGACTCCCGATGACGAGGCGCGACCATCGGTTCGAGCTGATGGTGCCGAAGAGCGATCCGCTCAATCCTGCGATCAGTCCGAGAATCGCGTAAAACAGTGCCAGCCCGGCGACGTACGTCAGCGTCAGCGCAATCGTGCGGCGGCGCGAAGGCGTCGCGCCCTGCGTGCCCCCCCCCACGCCGGTGATCGTACCGATGGTGATCGGGATCATCGGCCAAATGCAGGGATTGGTGCTCGTCACAAGACCGGCCAGAAAGAGCAGCGGCACGGCAACGAGCGGCTGATGTTGCAGCGCGTTCGACAAACCGGATTGAATGATCGCAAAGGTGACCACGAGTGCGATAATAACTTACCTTAGCGAGCGTGAGCCGCACTGCTTTGCTCGCCGGCGCGACCGGCCTCGTGGGCAGTCACGTTCTGCAGCGTCTGCTCGCAGACAGCGCCTGGACCGGGGTCGTTACCATCGGCCGTCGCCTCATCCCTCAACGCCACGACAAGCTCGAGCAGCGCATTGTCGACTTCGATTCCCTTACCGATCTCCCACACATCGATGACGTCCTCTGTTGTCTCGGCACCACGATCAAACAAGCGGGATCGCAGGCAGCGTTCCGGCGCGTCGATCACGACTACGTCGTTGCACTGGCGCGGGCGGGCTTACGCGCTGGCGCAACGCAATTCCTGCTCGCGAGCGCGATCGGCGCCGATCCCGCCGCGCGGGTGTTCTACAGCCGCGTCAAAGGCGAGACGGAAGCGGACGTTCGTAAACTCCCCTATCGCGCGATTCAGATTTTCCGGCCGTCGCTGCTGCTCGGCGAGCGTGCGGAATTCCGCCTCGGCGAGCGCATCGCGATAATGGCTGCTCCGCTCCTCTCGTGGCTCCTGTTTGGACGACTGCGGCGCTATCGGCCAATTCACGCCGCGGTCGTCGCCCGCGCGATGACACGCATCGCGCTTGAAGCACCACGCGGACCCAATGTGCTTGAGTACGACGCCATGATCGCCGAGGCTCGATGACGACCGATCCGTTTCTGGCGGCCGCGATCGCGGAGGCCGAGCAGGGCCTGAGAGAGGGAGGAATCCCGATCGGGTCGGTGCTCGTTGCAGGCGGCAAGGTCCTGGGACGCGGACACAACCGCCGAGTGCAGAAAGGGAGTCCAGTGCTGCACGGCGAGATGGACGCGTTGGAGAACGCGGGAAGGCTGCCGGCCACGGTCTATCGCAACGCGACGTTGTACACGACGCTGTCTCCGTGCGCGATGTGCAGCGGCGCGATTCTGCTCTATGGAATTCCGCGGACGGTCATCGGGGAGAACCGCACGTTTCGCGGGGAGGAGGAGCTACTCGCGGGCCGTGGCGTCTCGATCGATGTACGGCAGGATCCTACCTGCATCCGCATCATGACCGAGTTCATCCGGGCGCACCCGGAGCTGTGGAACGAGGATATCGGCGTCTAGGGACTGGTGCGCCGCACCGTCATCGGCCCGTTCGTCGTCACCACGCGAACCGGAGGCCCACCGCTGCCCAGCGTCGTAGAGATGCGGTCTCGAATTCTTCCGCTGAGTGTCACCGTCAGTGGGAAGCCCACGTTCATCGGACCGTTCACGGTTCCGAACTCGATCTTCGCGTTGTAATCGTCCGGAATGCGAAGATCCGCCGGGCCGTTTGTCGTTTCGGCGTCGAGTCCAACGCCGTCCCAGCGCGAGCCCATCAGTCTCACAGCCAGGGGACCATTTTCGGCGCGCGCGTGCACGTCGCCCGCCACGCCTGAGAGGTACAGCGGCCCGTTCAACGTCGATAGCTCCATGTGGCCGTTGACGTTTTTCACCGATAACGGCCCGTTCTGAGTGGCCAGCGACAGATCCGTTCGGCGTGGCACCAACACGACGAAGTTCACAGACCAGTTCTGGTGGCGCCCCAACGAACCAGGTCCCCTGGCGCGGATAGTGGCGCCTGACGCTTCGATATGAATGTCACGGGCGATCGCGTCCGCCTCGTCGGCGGTACGAGCGCCGACCTGTATGCGGGCCGCGATGTCGATGCTATCGGAATCCCACGCTTCGATCTCGACGCCGCCGTTCATACTCGGGTCTACAGTCAGTGGCTTGCCCGTCGCCTTGAGACCCAGCTCGCGGATTTCGCAGTGCCGAGCGCGGGAAGACCAATCGCCCCACGAGGATTCACGGCATCTCAGCAGCCATTCCTCGTCGCTTTCCTGGGCAGTGAGAGATGCGAGCGGAAGGATGAGTGCGCTACCGGCGAGTAATAGTGCCAGACGGCTCATACGATTTCTCCAGAAAGGGCCCTAGGGTTCGACAGTCTGTACGGTGGAAAGGTTGCGCGGATTCGGGCTAGCTTATTCTCATGACTACTCTCCTGCGCATTGCCTCGATGTCCCTGGCCGCGTTTGCGGCCGTTCCGTCTCTCTCCGCCCAAGCAAACCGCCTTGACGCCGATGTCGATCGGCGCGTCCCGCAAGTCGTCGAGAAAGTCGTCGCGTGGCGTCGTGACATCCACGCGCATCCGGAGCTGTCGAATCGCGAGACGCGTACCGCTGACATCGTCGCGCAGGAGCTCCGCGCGCTGGGACTCGAGGTGCGCACCGGCGTCGCCCATACCGGGGTCGTCGGCGTACTCCGCGGCGGCAAACCGGGACCGGTCGTGGCGCTCCGCGCGGACATGGACGCGCTGCCCGTCACCGAAGAGGTCGATGTGCCGTTCGCGTCCAAAGTGCGGGCGACCTACAACGGCCAGGAAGTCGGCGTCATGCACGCCTGCGGCCACGACGCGCACACGGCGATGCTCATGGGCGTCGCCGAAGTGCTGGCCGGGATGCGTGCCGACCTACCGGGAACGGTGACGTTCATATTCCAGCCCGCGGAGGAGGGTCAGCCGGCCGGTGAGACGGGCGGCGCAGCACAAATGGTGGCCGAAGGCGTACTCGAAAATCCCAAACCCGACGCGATATTCGGCCTGCACGTGTGGCCGTACCCCACCGGTGAAATTCGCTACCGTCCGGGCCCTACAATGGCCAGCGCCGACGCTTTCCACATCACCGTCCGGGGGCGCCAGACCCACGGCGCCATTCCGTGGGCGGGTATCGATCCGGTCGTGATCGCATCGCAAATCGTGCTTGGGCTACAGACGATCGCAAGCCGCCAGGTGGACGTGACGACCGCGCCGACGATTGTTACGGTCGGCGTGATCAATGGGGGCGTGCGCTACAACATCATTCCTGACAGCGTCGTGATGATCGGAACGATCCGCACCTTCGACGCCGCCATGCGGCGCGACGTCCACGATCGCGTGCGACGGACCGCGGAATCGATCGCCCAAAGCGCTGGAGCAACGGCAGTGGTCGTGATCGATACGGGTGCCGCGGTGACGTATAACGATCCGGCGTTGACGGAAAAGCTGCTGCCCACGCTGCGCGCGGTCGCGGGACCGAATCATGTCGTGCTCGGACCGTTGCTTACCGCTGCCGAGGATTTTTCTCGCTACCAGCAGCACGTGCCCGGCGTCTTTTTCTTCTTGGGCATCACTCCGCCGGGAACCGATCCGAGCAAAGTGGCGCCGAACCATTCGCCCCGGTTCTTCGTGGATGAAGCGGCCTTTCCGATTGGTATACGGGCACTTGCACGTGCGGCCGTGGATTATCTGGCGGCCCGTCACTAGCTTGCAATCCGCTTCTTACAGGGGAGATAGATGCGTACCAGTAACCCAGCATTGAACACCAAAACCTTCGAACGCTTCGGTCCCATCGCCGCCGGCGAAGGGATGACGATCGAAGGAACCGTCAATCGCACCGGCTTCCTGCTCCTGCTGCTCGTCGCAACCGCGACGTACACGTGGATGCACACGTTCGCCGGCGTACCCGTTGGGGGATATCTCTGGACCGGCCTACTCGGCGGCTTCGCGGTCGCGCTGGTCACGATATTCAAGCCCGCCTGGGCGCCCATCACGGCGCCGGTCTACGCGGCGCTCGAAGGACTCGCACTCGGCGCATTGTCCGCGATTCTCGAAGCGACCTACCACGGGATTGTCATCCAGGCGGTGGCGCTGACGTTCGGAACGCTGTTCGCGCTGTTGATCGTGTATCGCGCCCACCTGATTTCCGTGACGCAGAAGTTCAGGCTCGGCGTCGCCGCGGCGACGGGCGGGATCGCGATTTTCTATTTAGTCGCGATCGGGCTCAGCTTCTGGGGCATCCGCATTCCCTTCCTGCACGAGGGAAGCGCGCTCGGCATCGGTTTCAGTCTGTTCGTCGTCGTGATCGCGTCGCTGAACCTGGTCCTCGATTTCGACTTCATCGAGCAGGGCGCCGAGCACGGCGCGCCGAAATTCATGGAATGGTACGGCGCGTTCGGCTTGATGGTGACGCTGATTTGGCTGTACCTCGAGATCCTACGGTTGCTCGGCAAACTCCGCAGCCGGTAGACTCGGTTCGCCTCGATCGTTGGCTCTGGGCCGCGCGTTTCTTCAAGACGCGCGGCCTTGCTGCAGGCGCCATCTCCGGCGGCAAGGTACAGGTCAACGGTACACGCGCCAAACCCGGCAAGCAGATTCACCTCGGCGACGAGCTGCGCGTTCGTATCGGTCCGTATGACTGGCTGCTGACGGTGCGAGCGCTCTCTAATCGACGCGGCTCGGCTCGCGATGCCCAATTGCTCTACGAAGAATCGACTGAAGGTCGCGCCGCGCGTGAACGGCTCGCCGAACAGCACAAAATGGCGCCGGCCCCTGCCTACACAGGCAAGGGCCGGCCGACAAAGAAAGAGCGCCGCGAGCTGCGGCGGCTCGAAGAAGGAGACCTCTAGAGCTTCTGCAGCCTCACGTTGCCCGATCCGGTCTCGACGGAGAGACGGCCACTGCCGTCGCCTATCGTCCCGGTGATGTGATCATGCTCGAGGCGTCGGACTTGTAGCGTCAACCCACCGAGATCGATGTCACCGCTGCCCGTGTCGAGATCCACCTGCGCGCCAAGCGTCTGCGGCACTCTCAGTGTGACGTCGCCGGAGCCGGTTTCGATCCGCAGCGAGCGGAACGTGGTGACCAGCGCGACGTCGACGTTGCCGCTGCCCGTCTCGAACGACACCTGGTCACCCGACGTGTTGGTCGCCTCGATGTCGCCCGATCCCGTTTCGACCATCAGGTCGCTCGCCTTGCCATCCCGGAGTGTGACGCCGCCCGAGCCGGTGTTCAGACGCAGCCGCGCACCGCTGGTTCCGGATACCGTGATGTCGCCCGAACCGGTTTCCAGGCTGACGTCGCCGGTGCCGTCACGGAGATCCACGTTTCCAGAGCCGGTCGAGACGCGCAGCGTGCCGCGCGTGCGATCGACTGCGACGTCGGCCGACGCGACGTACACGCGGATGACGCCATCGACGTTGGTCACGACCGCTTTGCCGACGCCCAGGTACAGCGCGACGTTCTTGCCGGCGGGGACTGTCACGTGCAGATCGGCCGATGCCTCGAGTCCGTCGCGCGAACGGCCCGTGATGCGTACCTCGTGCCCCTCCCGATCGCGAAACCGTCCGTGCTTGTGGCTCGCTCCGTCCCATCCGCTGTCGTCGCCGAACGTTCCATCATCGCGGACGCGCAGCGTCGTGTTCCACCCTCGTCCCCAATCGGGCATCACGATGACGTCGCCAGGATAGATGACGCGCAACGTCTCGCGGCCGCGCAGCGGTCCGGATTCGACCTGGAGCTTGGCCGCGTCGCTACCGGCGCGTTGCACTTCGACGGCGACATCGCCGCCGGATCCGGCTTCGACGCGCAGCTCGCCGACGAGGTTGTACACAGCGACCGAATCGCCCTTGAGGGCGTAACGTGAAGTTTGAGCAGCAACAGGAATACCGAGCAGTGTGGAACAGGCAACGAGCGACAGCGAGCGCAGGATCATTGGGGCGGCTCCGCGAGGGGATGACAATTGGATAGCGTAACTCCGGTAAGGGTTGCAGCTTTCGACCATATGCCCGATTGGCTGATTTGGTTTCTCGCCAGTGTCGCGCTGCTGGTCGCCGAAATGTTCACCGCGGGTTTCTGGCTCGCCTGCCTCGCGGTCGGGGCCTTCGTGGCGGGAGTCGTCGCGCTGATCCCGGGCTTGGGACTGGTCACCGAAGGCATCGCATTCGCCGTCTCCAGCGTCGCGAGCATGGCAGGGCTGCGGCCGCGTCTGATGCACTACTTCCAGCTCGGCCCGGGCTCCGAACTGCGCACCGGCGTGGACGCCCTCCTTGGTAAGACGGCGATCGTGACGGAGCGGATCGGACCGGGCAGCACCGGCCGTGTGAAAGTCGACGGCGAAGATTGGCGCGGTGCCTCCAGCGACGCCACGGTGATCGAGCCGGGCACGCCCGTCACGATCATCCAGGTGGACGGCACAACTCTGATGGTCGAAAAGGAGATCTAACGCGTGGGTCCAGGCACGATACTCGTCGCCGCCGTCGCCTTCGGCGTCATCGTTCTGATCTCCAAGAGCATTCGCGTCGTCCAGCAGGCTCAGACGATGATCGTCGAGCGCCTCGGCCGCTACCACAAGACCCTGGCCTCGGGGATCAACTTCATCGTACCGATCATCGATCGGCCGCGGTCGGTCGATTGGCACCAGACAATCGTCACACCGGCAGGTGACAGCTATTCCCGCCGCTTCCGCACCGAGCGCATCGACCTGCGCGAGACCGTCTACGTATTTCCGCGCCAGAACGTGATCACGAAGGACAACGTGGTCGTGGAAATCGACGCGCTCATTTATTCCCAGATCACCGATCCCGTTCGCGCGACCTACGAGATCGCGAACCTGCCCGACGCCATCGAGAAGCTGACGCAGACGACGCTGCGCAACGTGATCGGCGAGATGGAGCTGGACCATATCCTCTCGTCGCGCGACACCATCAACGCGAAGCTGCGCGCGATTCTGGACGAGGCGACGCACAAGTGGGGATCGAAGGTCAGCCGGGTGGAGCTCAAGGACATCAATCCGCCACGGGACATTCGTGACGCGATGGAGAAGCAGATGCGCGCCGAGCGGGAACGCCGGGCGACGATCATCACCGCCGACGCCGAGCGGCAATCGCGCATTCTCGCCGCCGAGGGCATCCGGCAGTCGGAGATCAACACGGCGGAAGGCGATAAGGCAGCGAAGATTCTGCACGCCGAAGCCGAAGCGGCGGCGCGGCTCAAGGTGGCCGAGGCCGAGGCGCAGGCGATCGAGCGCATCACCGCGGCGATCAAGGGCACGGGCGGCGATCCCGCGCGCTACCTGATCGCGATCCGCTACATCGAAACGCTCAAAGAAATGGTCTCCGGGCAGAATAACAAAGTCGTCTATATGCCGTACGAGGCGACCGGCGTCCTCGGCTCGCTGGGTGGCATCCGGGAGATGCTGGTGGCAGGACCGTCCGACAAGAAGGCGTGAACCCACTCACGCAGCTCTCCGAAGAAGAGCAGATGTTTCGGGGCGCGGTACGCGACTTCGCCGAGCAGGAAGTCCGCCCGCGCGTGCAGGCGATGGAGCAGGCCACGCAGCTCGATCCCGCTCTCATTCCGAAGTTCTTCGCGCTCGGCCTGATGGGAATCGAGATTCCCGAGGCCCACGGAGGCGCCGGCGGCAGTCTTTTCATGACCGTCCTCGCGGTCGAGGAGCTCTCCGCCGTCGATGCCTCGACGGCGATCTTCGTCGACGTCCAGAACACGCTCGTCAATGCGCTGCTCCTCAAGTGGGCGTCCGAGGACATCAAACGCCGCTATCTCCCGCGCCTCGCCAGCGATTTGGTGGGCGCATACGCGCTCTCCGAAGCCGCATCGGGGTCCGATGCATTCGGCCTCCAGACCAAAGCCACGAAGCAAGGTGATCGATGGATTCTGGACGGCCGCAAACTGTGGATCACGAACGGTGCCGAGGCGGGCTTCTACGTGATTTTCGCGAATACGGACTTCGCGAAGGGCTACAAGGGGATCACGGCCTTCGCGGTCGAGCGCGGCTTCAAGGGATTCAGCGTCGGCAAAAAAGAGGACAAACTTGGCATCCGCGCGTCATCGACGGCCGAATTGCTTCTCGATCATTGCGAGGTGCCGGCCGTCAATCTCGTCGGTGACGTCGGCATGGGCTACAAGGTGGCCATTGAGACCCTCAACACCGGCCGCATCGGCATCGGCGCGCAGATGATCGGCGTGGCCCGCGGCGCGCTCGACGCGTCCCTCAAGTACGTGAAGGAGCGCCAGCAATTCCGCAAACCGGTCGCCGACTTCCAGGGGGTCCAATTCCAGCTTGCCCAGGCGGCGACGGAGCTCGAGGCGGCCCGCCTGATGGTCTACAACGCGGCCCGGCTCGAGGATGCCGGCCAGTCGTACACGAAGCAGGCGGCCATGGCCAAGCTGCTCAGCTCCCAGGTCGCCGAGCGCGTGACGTCGCTGGCGGTAGAGCTCTTCGGTGGGTACGGCTATACCAAAGAATATCCAGTTGAAAAGTTCTACCGCGACGCGAAGATTGGGACGATCTACGAAGGCACGAGTAACATGCAGCTCAATACGATCGCGAAGCTGTTGCTGAAGTGACTTCCTTTACCGGAGGGGCCATGACTCGCTTGCTGCTGGTCGTTGCATTGAGTGCCCTCGCGGCTTCCCCTGCCATGGCGCAGGGACACGGGCCGAAGAAAGCGTTCCTCGTCGACCCGAGCCGCGCGATGTCGGTGACGCGCGATGTGCTCGTGCAGAAGGGATTCGAGATCGTACGGGTGGAGCAGTCGGGGGACGATCAGGTCGTCTATTACCGTCAGACCAAAGCCAAAAGCGCGCCGCTGAAGTTCACGGTCCGGCACATGGGAAGTCACGTCGTCTTCGTCGACACGCCACAGCCCATTCTCGTCGAGATCAACACGAAGCTGAAGTCCTAGGCGGGCGGCTCCCATCCGGGCGACGGGTGAACCGTCGCTCGGATGCCTATCTTTAAGTCCTCATGCGCACAGCCCGGCGAACCCACGGCTTCACCGAATCGGTGATTCGGGGGATGACCCGGCTCGCAAACGAGCACGGCGCCATCAACCTGTCGCAGGGCTTCCCGAACTTTCCCTGCCCCGACGTCTTGAAAGAGGCGGCCGCCCGCGCGATCCGCGATGACGTGAATCAGTACGCCATCACCTGGGGTGCGGCGCGCCTGCGGAACGCGTTGGCCGCGAAATACCAGGACTGGTATGGCCTGCCGGTCGATCCCATGACGCAGGTCACAGTGACCTGCGGAGCGACCGAAGCAATGGTGTCAGCGCTGCTCGGGATCGTGAATCCGGGCGACGAAGTCGTCGTGTTCGAGCCGTTCTACGAGAACTACGGACCCGACGCGATCCTCTGCGATGCGAAGCCGGTCTTCGTCCCGATGCCAGCCGAGGGGCCGATCGATCTGGACCGTCTCGCCAAGGCGTTCACCGCGAAGACGCGCGCCATCATCGTCTGCACGCCGAACAATCCGACGGGCCGGGTGCTCTCGCGCGCCGAGCTGACGGCAATCGCCGAGCTGTGCCAGCGCCACGACGCGTTTGCCGTGACCGACGAGATCTATGAGCATATCTATTACGAGGGCGAGCACATCCCCATCGCGACGCTGCCGGGGATGGCCGATCGCACGATCACGACAAGCGGTGCCTCGAAGACATTCAGTGTGACCGGCTGGCGAATCGGGACGATCATCTCGCCTCCTGACGTGACCGGTGCAATCCGGAAGGTGCATGACTTCCTCACCGTCGGCGCTCCCGCCCCCTTGCAAGAGGCGATCGCCGTCGGCATGGAAACGCTGGGCGACGACTATTACGAGGGACTCGCACGGGATTACCGCCGGCGGCGCGACATCCTCTGCGGCGGATTGCTGCAAGCGGGATTCAAGTGTCGGCCGCCCCAAGGTGCGTACTACGTCATGGCCGATTTCTCAGGACTCTCGGATCTTCCCGACGATGAGTTCGCGAAGTGGCTGACAGCGGAGCACGGCGTGGCCACCGTGCCAGGCTCGAGCTTCTACTCGCGCCCGGAGCTAGGCCGCAGGTACGTGCGATTTGCGTTCTGTAAAACGGAAGACATGCTGCAGCAGGCGGTAGAGCGGCTTCGGCGGGTGCGCGACTAGAGCGCGCTCTCGATCTCACGGTAGGCGTCCACCTGCGCGCCAATGTCGCGCGCGATCTCACGTGCGAGCCCCAGATCGGTCGTCAGGCTTTGGACACTTCCGGTCCCCGCGTGCAGCCGCAGCAGATTCAGGCGGATCGTCTCCAGCGCTGCAACGGCGTCCTTGAGTCGCTGCTGCACGAGTTCCCGCTCGGCGTTCAAGTCCTTGACGATGCGATCACGCCGCACGGCAATCGCGGGATTGGGATCACCGCGCTGGCCGGCGTCCGATAGAACCTCCTGCAACTCCTCAAGGCGGGCGCGCATGCGTTGCGCATCCTCCTCGAGACGATGCACGACGTCCGGGAGGTCGCGCAGCTCACGACGCGTCTCTTTGGGCAGGTCCTCGTAGAGCTGCTCGGCAGCCATGCCGAGCGCCATTTCGGTGGGGCGATGTGTCAGTGACGAGGGCAACGCGCGCGCGGGCGTGATCGCTCGCGCCACTTTGAACAGCCAGCGGCCCAAGCGCCCCACCCACAGCTTGCTCCAAAATTCGGTATCCACGTCACGACGACGTTGCAGGAGCACCAACGAGCACACGCTCGCGTATACGCCGAGACTGAGTCCCTGGAGCAGCATCGACACCGACGGAGAGCCGAAGACAAACGGAAATATCGTGATGGCCAGCCCCGCGGAGATAAAGCCGCCGCGGGCGACTGCGTTTAGTCCCCGCTCCAGCCACGTTGGGCCCAAACGGTGTCCGGCCACTCGCTCCTCACGCCACCGTTCCAACTCCGCCTTGAAGGCGACCTCGAGGTCACCGTGATCGAAGCCGGACTTCAAGAGTCGGCGCGCGCGACTGATGAGAACGCTCACCGGTACGAGTGTCATGCCGCCGACGAGCACTTCGAAACCGATCATCGTCGAGGTTGCGGACCCGGCGAGCACGGCGGCGGCGAGCAGTACGAACGGGTAGAGCAGCGAGAGCCCATCGTCGAGCCGCCCGTCCCGCTTGACGAATATCCGTAACGGGATCGGCAGCTCGCGGCGCAACTCGAGCGCTCGACTCAGCTGATCGGCCAAAACGGACGGACCGTCCGGACGCTCTTCCCGTTCTTTCGCAAGACAGCTGTCGAGCGCATGGGCGATCCGTCGCGGCACACCGGGCGCAACGGTCGCGAGCGGCGGCGCGGGCTCGGTGATCTGCTTGGCGAGTACCTCAGTCGGCTTCTCGCCCTCGAACGGCAGCGTCCCCGAGAAGGCGAAAAAGCCCACGACGCCGAGCGCGTACAGGTCGCTCCGCCCGTCGACTTCCTCGCCCAACGCCTGCTCGGGACTCATGAATTCCGGCGTGCCCACCACCTCGCCGGTCGCCAGCCCGCCCGCGCCGGCGACCACGCTCGCAATCCCGAAGTCGGCGACCAGCACGCGGCCGCTGGTCTCGAGCAGGATGTTGTCGGGCTTCACGTCGCGATGGATGACGCCCTGCCCATGGGCGTACGCGAGCGCCCAGGCGACGTCGCGAAGGACACGTGATGCGTCAGAGGGCGCAAGCGGCCCCCGCCGCCGCACGCGTTCCGTCAGCGTCTCGCCCTCGATGTACGCCATCGCGAAGAACACGAATTCGTCGATCTCTTCGACGGCGTGGATCGGAATGATGTTGGGATGGGAGAGCTTGGCCGCCGTGCGCGCCTCGCGCAGGAATCTCTCGCGCAGTTTGGGATCCGATGCCTTCGAAGGCGGCAGGAGCTTGATCGCGACGGGACGATCCAGCCGGACTTCGCGGGCGAGGTACACGACGCCCATGCCGCCGCGTCCCAGCTCGCGCTCCAGCGAGTAGCGACCCGCCACAGCGGCTTGAAAATCGAGAAACAGCCGATCGGGAGCGAGGTGCGGCATAGCGCCCCTAAACTAACGTTTACCTCAGGCGGGGGTCTCCGAGCGGCTGAGGACCGTGACGACCGGCCGGCCCGGCGTGAGGCGCACGCTCGCGACCCGGAATAGCACGCGGCCGAATCGTCCTCGCCAGAACCGCAGACTCCGCTCGCCCAGGGGGTCGGTGCGTTGCTCCGTTCGGGCGCGCGCCACGACACCCGCGAGTAGCGCTGTCGCGGCGCCCCCAATGGTCATGGATGGAAGCAGCGGTTCGAGGAGTCCGGGGACACTGATGACCCCGGCAGCACACGCCACACCCGTGATCGCCACCAGCAGTGCCACGCGCGCGACCCACCCAATGGCGCGCTCGAAGCTGGTGGGACCGGAACCATAGACGAAGGCCAATTCCTCGCGCCGCCGGGCCTGACGCTCCGCCAACGCCGCGACGAGATCCGCGCGGTGATGCCCGGCAGCGAGCAGGCGGCGCACGCGTACGATGGCGACCACAGCCGGCGCCGCGATTGCCGCGGCGAGCGCCAGGGTCGCCGCTGCGCGCACCGTACCCTCGGTGGGCGAGAGCCAGGCGGCAACGGTCGCCGGCAGCAGCCCCACGCCCGTCACAAACGCATGCATCAACGCGGGTGCTTCCAGGTGAGTGCTGCGCACGAGGAAGGCGCGGACCGCCAGCGGGACCGGAGAGGCCCCAATCGCCTCCGCGACCGCCCGGACCAGCGCCGCTGGGTCGGCGAAGCGCGCCCACGGCTCCTTCGCGAGACAGCGGTCGACGATTTGCGCGACGCGTGGCGCCACGAACGGAGCGACGGTGGCGAGCGGCGGCGCCGGAGCCCCGATGTGCAGCGCCAGCAGACCTTCGTCCGTTGTGGCGAAAAATGGCAGCCGTCCCGAGAGGGCGTAGTAGGCGACCACACCCAGCGAGTAGATGTCGCTGCGCCCGTCGACCGCGTCGCCGCTTGCTTGCTCGGGACTCATGAATGCCGCAGTGCCGACCACACCCCCGCGCGGTGCGGCAGGACGTCCGAGCACCCCAGGCCTCCCGGACATCCTGATCTCGTGAGCGATGCCGAAGTCGGAGAGCAGCGCCCGTCCGGTCGCGGCATCGAGCAGGATGTTGTCGGGCTTCACGTCCCGGTGCACCACACCGCGCGCGTGCGCATAATCCAGAGCCTCCCCGATGTCGCACAGCAAGCGGCCCGCCTGGTGGGGATCGAGCGGCCCATGGCTCGCGACCCGCTGCGAAAGTGTTTCTCCCGCAACGTACGCCATCGCGAAAAACACGAACCCGCCGATCTCGTCGACCGCGAAAATCGGCACAATGTTCGGGTGGGTCAGGCGCGCCACCGTCCGCGCCTCGCTCAGAAATCGCCGGCGGCACGCCTCGTCGGCTGCAAGATCAGGGTCAAGCACCTTGATCGCGACGCGCCGGTCCAGGCGAGGCTCGCGCGCGAGATAGACGTGCGCCATCCCGCCGCGCCCGATTGGCGCCTCGATGTCGTAGGCCCCGGCCAGAGCGAGGCGCAGCTCATGAGTGATGTCAGGAGATTGTGTCATCGGGCCCTGCATACCCCCCGGAGCCCGCGCTGGTTCGGGCGCGGGACCCCTTATCACGCTGGACACTGGCGCCATTGCGGGCGCAGATTGTGCCGCCTATGACGAGCATTCCGGCAGCCCATCCAGTGGCATCGGGTCGACCCGGAGCCGGTGGTGCGGTGCACGAGCCGTACATTCCCGCCAGCCAGGCTCCGGCCGAGCTCACGCCGCGCGCGATTACGCTGGGCGTGCTGCTCGGCTTGATCTTCGGCGCCTCGAATGTCTATCTGGCACTGAAGATCGGTTTGACCGTCAGCGCGTCGATCCCCATCGCCGTCCTGTCGATCACCATTTTCCGCTGGTTCGGCCGCTCGACGATTCTCGAAAACAACATCGTCCAAACGACCGGATCGGCGGCCGATTCGGTGTCCGCGGGGGTCGTGTTCACGATTCCCGCGATTTTGTTGATGGGCTACGACCTCGACATCTCGCGCGTGACGATCCTCGCGATCGCGGGTGGCCTGATGGGCGTGCTGATGATGATTCCGCTGCGCCGCGCCCTGATCGTGAAAGAACACGGCAATCTGCCCTACCCCGAAGGCACCGCCTGCGCCGAAGTGCTGATCGCCGGTGAGCGCGGCGGCATCCACGCCAAGACGGTATTCCAGGCATTCGGCATCGCGTTCGTCTACAAGTTTTTGATGACGGCATTGAAGCTGTGGCAGGAGCTTCCCGGCAAAGTGCTGCGCGGCTATCAGAACGCCGAAGTCCGGGTGGAGGTGAGTCCCGAGCTGCTCGGCGTCGGATACATCATTGGACCGCGGATCGCGGGCTACCTGTTTGCCGGCGGCTGTCTCGCCTACGTCGTGCTGATGCCGGCGATCAAGCTCTTTGGCAGCTCCATGACCGAGCCGATGTTCGGAACGACCAAGCTGATCCGCGACATGAGCGCGGGCGAGGTCCGGGCCGCCTTCGTCTTCTATATCGGCGCGGGCGCGGTAGCTAGCGCCGGGATCATCGCGCTCGCGCGCTCGCTGCCGACGATCATCGCCGCGTTCCGCGCGGGCTTTGCGGACATGCGCGCGAGCCGAGTCGGCCAGGCCATCGCGGCGAAATTGCGCACCGACGACGATCTCCCAATCAGCGTCACCGTGTTCGGCTCGATCGCGCTCGCCATCGTCCTGGCGCTCCTGCCACAGATCGGCGTGAATCTCCTCGGCGGGATCCTGATCATCCTGTTCGGCTTCTTTTTCACGACGGTGTCGTCCCGTATTTGTGGACAGATCGGCAGTTCGGCAAACCCGATCTCCGGAATGACGATCGCGTCGCTCATCGCGATCTCGTTCATCTTCCTGTTGCTCGGATGGACGCAGATCGATGATCGCGTCCGCGCCATTTCGATCGCCTGCGTGATCGCCGTCGCGGTCGCAAACGGCGGGAACACGTCGCAGGATCTCAAGACCGGATTTCTGGTGGGCGCGACTCCCCGCCGTCAGCAGATCGCCATCCTCATTGGCGCTATCGGATCGGCGCTCGCCGTGGGCTGGACGCTCACCTTCCTCAATAACGCCTACCGCTACGAGGTGCCGGAGCGGCGCCCCGGCTTTGTCGCGCCGGCCAGTGGCAAGAGCGCCGATGGCAACGTCGTCGTTCACAGCGAGACGATGACGCATTTCGGTGTCGGTGGCACCGATTCGATCGACAACAACACCTATCAGGTGATTCGCGTGTACCTCCCGACTCAGGGCGTGCCGCCGGGCAAGTACCTCGTCGATCCCGCCGCGCACGAGATCCGCTACGTCGTCGACCCCGGCATCGGCGGCCGCATTCACGAGTACGCGGGCCACGACCTGAAGCGACTCGACTCTCCCAAAGCCACGCTGATGGCGCTCATCACGGACGGCATCCTGACCCACAAGCTGCCGTGGGCGTTGGTGCTGATCGGGGTCTTCCTGACGATCGCGATCGAGCTGATGGGCGTGGGATCGCTGCCGGTGGCAGTCGGCGTGTACCTGCCGCTCACGACATCAGCAGGCATGTTCGCGGGTGGAGTCGTGCGCTGGCTGGTCGAGCGCCGCGTGCGGTCGACAAACCGGTCGCTCGCGGAAATCGAATCGGGGCCCGGCGTCCTCTTCGCGAGCGGCCTGATCGCCGGTGGGGCAATCTGTGGCATCGCCGTCGCGGCGATCGCGGGATGGGGAAGCGCCCGCGGCAAATCCGCCGATTGGTTGGCTGATTCTCTGAAGCTCTATCACGCGCTGGGAGGATTCGCGACTTCGGCGATCGTCGCCCTCGTCATGTTCGCGATCCTTGGCACGTTGCTCTATCGGGTCGGTCTCCGCCGGCAATAAACACTATCGGGACACCATAACGACAGCATGACGCTACCGACGGTCGGATTCTTGAAGAAGCTCCTCGACACGCCGGGCCCCTCGGGGTTCGAGCAGGCTCCTGCACGCCTGTGGCGCGACGAAGTCGCGACCTTCGCGGACGACGTGCGCGCCGATGTGCACGGCAACTCCGTGGCCGCGGTCAATCCCAAAGGGAAGCCGCGGCTCATGTTCGCCGGCCACATCGACGAGATCGGCGTCCAGATCACGCACATCGATGAGGACGGGTTTCTCTACTTCAGCGGCATCGGCGGCTGGGACTCGCAGGTACTGGTCGGACAGCGCGTGTTGCTATTGGGGCGCGAGGGACCGGTGCATGGAGTCGTCGGCAAGAAAGCGATCCACCATCTGAAGAAGGAAGATCTCGATCGCGTCACCAAGGTGATCGACTTGTGGATCGACATCGGCGCCGCCAATCGGGATGCGGCCGCCTCGAGAATTCGTATCGGCGATGCCGGCGTAATCGACAGCCGCGTGGAGGAGTACCCGAACGACCGGATCGTGTCGCGCAGTCTCGACAACCGCATCGGCGCCTTCGTGGCCGCCGAGGCATTACGGCGGCTCGCGTCGGAGCGCCCCAAGCACGCCGCGGTATTTGCGGTCGCCTCGACGCGCGAGGAGATCGCCTGGACCGGGAGCGGCGCGCGTACCAGCGCGATCGGAATCGAGCCGAACGTGGCGCTCGTCATCGACGTCACGCACGCGACCGACTACCCCGGCGCCGACAAGAAACACTCCGGCGATCACAAGCTCGGCGGCGGCGTCGTCCTGACGCGAGGCTCGTCGGTCAGCCCCCTCGTCTTCGACTTGCTGGTGGAATGTGCGGAGCAGGCAAAGCTGCCTTACACGATCCAGGCGGCGCCGCGGGAAACGGGGACGGACGCCGACGCCATCTATAATGCGATGCGGGGTATCCCGACCGGACTCGTCAGCGTGCCCAACCGCTACATGCACAGCCCCAACGAGATGGTGGCATTGCAGGACCTCGATCGCGCGGCGGAGCTGCTCGCCACGTTCGCCCGCCGGCTCGAGCCAGGCATCTCGTTCATTCCGCAATAATCAAAAAAAAGGCCCCGGCGAAAGCCGCCGGGGCCGGTTGGTCAGGAGCCCTCGATTACGGTCCGAGCATCTCCCCGAAATCGATCTTAGTCTCCCAGGTCGCGAACTGGCTGGGTGGAATCGTGAACGCGTATCCCTTTCCCGCGCACCCCGTTCCGCTCAACGGAGACGTCTGATGATAGCCGGCCAGCATAACTATGCAGACGCTGTACGGGCCGGCTAAAAGACCCGGGAATATGTAGTTCCCCAACGAATCCGACACCTGGTTGCCGAGCGGCAGCCCGCTGGCGTCGAAGAGTTGCACGGTCCAACCCGGGAGTCCCATCTCACCCGCGAACGGATCACGTATGCCGTCGTTGTTCAGATCCTCCCACACCATGCCGTGGATCTCATCGATCCCCGGCGCAGGCGCCGGAGGCGGAGGTGGCGGCGGAGCCGGCGGCGGCGGTGGCGGCGGTGGCGGCGGCGGCGGCGGTGGCGGCGGCGGTGGCGGCGGTGCCGGAGGTGGCGGTGGCGGAGGCGCCGGAGGCGGCGGTGGCGGCGGTGCCGGAGGCGGCGCCGGTGGCGGCGGTGGCGGCGGTGGCGGCGGTGCCGGCACGGGGGCAGGCGGAGGTACGGGCGCCGGGCACTTGTTGGCCTGGGCCTGCGCAACCGCAGCAGCACCACGCTGGCTGTTGCCGTTCTGGCCAGCCTGCGGAGTGTTCTTACAGCGATTAGCGGCGGCGTTCGGATTCGCGTTGCCGCCAGACTGACCCTGCGCAGCACCAGCCGCAAGCGGCATGGCAACTAGCGCCAAAACTATCAGTGGGACGCGCATACTGGTCTCCTGACCAAAGTTTGTGGCTCACTGAACAGCATGGCCGACATGGGCAAGAAGCGCACCCACAACGGCGCTCGACACATAAGTGGTTGGCGGAGTGGGAGATACGATGAAAAAACGGTGCAGAAAACGCCCGTGCTGCCGTATGATTAGTTGACGTTGCGTTCTGCGGTTTTTAATGCGTTATGCTAGTGACAAAAAGGCCGGGAGATCTGCCTCATTTTCGCTTCAAATCGGCGAGCGCAGACTGGGCCGCGGTTCGCACCTGTTTGTCGCCGTCATCGGTCAAACCCTCAAGCGTTCCGACCGCCGCTGGTGTCGCGGCGAGGCGCAGTGCTTCGATGGCGATGGCGCGCAGACCCGCGGGTTGCCGGCCGAAAAGACGCCCGCCCGGTTGAGCAAACTTGATCAGCGCCTGAACCGCAGCCGGGCTGCCGATGCGGCCCAGCGCGAGGATCAACTCGCGCTCGACGTTTGCATCCTCCTCCTCTTCCATCGCCACCACGAGCGGCATCGCGAGCGCGCTCGATTTCCGGCCGCCCACGCCCAGCGCCGCCTGAATCCGCACCTCCGGTGACTTGTCACGCAGTGCGCGCCGCAACGGCTCGGCAGCGCCGCTCGACCCGATCTTGGCGAGTGCCAAAGCAACCGCTTTGCGAACCCGCTCATCGTCGTGATCCAACTGCTGCGCGAGCGCCGGCACCGCTTCGTCGAGACCAAGTTCTCCCGCCAGCTCCGCGACGTTGCGCACCACAAACCATTGGTGGTGGCCAAGCATGTGCACGAGCTGGTCGGCGCCCTCTTTCATGCCGGTCAGCGCCATGAAAATGCCGCGCCGTTCTTCGATCGTCGGAGCGGCCACGAGCAAATCCAGCAGGACTTCCACGCCGTCCTCACCGGCTCGTCTCAGGACGAGCAGCGCGTCGTCGCGCTGGCCCGGGATATTCGCGAGCTCCGCAATTGCCTCAAGCAACGCCTTGCTGTACATCCGCTTCAAGGCGATCGAGTACTGGCGGCGCCGCGTCGCATCAGTCACCTGCTGCTCCGCTCGCACGACGCCGACCATAATCGCCAGCGACTGCCCCACCCGGTGCTTCTTCATGGCGGTCTCGAGCTGCCTGCCGAGCACGGCGAGCAGATCGCCGGCGTGTGGTCCCGATGGTCGTTCGAGCAGCTCCGCCAGCAGCTCCGCCGACGGGCGGGTCGCCGCCTCGGCAGGAGAAAACGCCGTCGCTTCCATCGCAGCTTCCTGAACGATCAGCGGAACGTCGGGGTCGAGGGGGGGGACGGGGGGGGCGGGGGGGACCGGCTTCCGAGCCGTCATCACTGGCACGGGGGCCTCGATCACGAAAGGCTGTATCTCGATGCCGATCCGTGTGGTGCCGCTGGCCCGCAGCCGGCTCGCAATGTCTTCCTCGCCCGGCTGCTCGGCGAGGAGTTTCAGCAGGTCGAACATTTCGCCGATCGGGGGATCGGCCGGGATCGAGATCGCCTTCACCGCGTGGAATTCGAGCCGCTGTAGCAGCGAGTCTTCGGGCGTTCCTGGTTCCGGGACCGGCAGTATCGTCCCATTGACGACCAGGCGGCCGTCCCGCGCCGCAATCGTCGCGGCTTCCATCTTGACGAGCAGCACCAATGCGCGAAACTGCGCCTTCTGTTCCTCCTTCGCGCTCGGGTCGCGAAACAGGTCCAGCGTACGTGCAAAGAGCAGCGCGAATTCCTGCGGGCTGGTCATGGGGACGGTCAATTTAACGCTTCCGGTGTCTCGTCGTCGCGGCTAGAGTAAACCCATGATGGCAACGGAAGGCGTCGTCCGCGCATTGCGAGCGGCACATTTGCACGATGCGAGCCAGCAATCTCTTCTTCAGATGGCCTGCGACCGCATCCGATCGTGGGGCCCGCCCTACACGTCCGTCTACGCGTACATGCTGCACGACGGCGAGCTCGTCCTCGAAGCGCACGCCGGCCGAGACACTGACCACGTCCGCATTCCGGTTGGCGCCGGTGTGTGCGGGACAGCGGTGGCCGAGAAGGCCGACCAGAACGTTCCAGATGTCACCGCAGTCGGCAATTATCTCGCGTGCAACGCGTTCACGAAGTCGGAGTTGGTGGTCCTCATCCGTCGTGGTGACCACATCCTCGGCCAGATCGACATTGATTCCGACGTGCGCGACGGATTTGGTGAACACGAGCACGCGGATGTGAAAACGGTCGCCGACGCCCTCGCGGTACTCCTCTAGTTCCTCCCTCCGTGTTCGTTGAAGTAAACGGCGTTCGGCTCTTCACCCAGCGCGTCGGGGATAGCTCTGGACCGCTCGTGGTTGTTCTGCACGGCGGGCCAGGCGCACACCACGACTACCTCCTACCACAGTACGACCTGCTGGCGAACCGGCGGGGGCTCTTCTATTACGACCAGCGCGGCGGCGGCCAATCACCCGTGTCCCGTGACATGCCTGTCGGCTGGCGCGAGCATGTCGCCGACCTCGACGCCTTGCGCTCGATCCTCGGAATCGAACGGCTGACCATCTGCGGCTATTCCTGGGGCGGGCTGCTCGCCGTGCTCTACCTGCTCGAGCACCCGGCGCACGTCGAACGCCTCGCGCTCGTGTCGCCCGCCTCGATCACCGTCGCGTACCGCCGCGAGTTCGAGGCGGAATTCGCCCGCCGCATGTCCGCTCCCGAGATCCAGCGCGAACGGGACGCGCTGCGCGCTGGCGGTTCGCGGGAGCGGGATCCAGCCGCATACCAGCGTCGCGCCTTCGAGCTTTCGGTGGCTGCGTATTTTCGCGACTTCCACGATGCCAGCAAACTCACGCCATTTCGAGTGACGGCTCGCACGCAGGATGCCGTGTGGAAGAGCCTGGGTGAGTACGATCTGCGGCCGCAGCTCCGTGAGCTCGCATCCCGCGTCCCGCTTCCCGCATCCCGTGTCGTCCACGGCACGTTCGACCCAATTCCGATCGCGGGCTCGCGCGAGCTTGCGAGTCTGTTGCACGCCAGGCTGATCGAGCTGCCGGTCGGGCATTGCCCGCATGTGGAAGCGACCCAGGAATTCGTTCGGACGCTGGACGAGTTTCTACCTTCGTCATGAGAGCCACGCCCTTCAGCGTGGTCTTTGCGGATCTCGCCGCCCAGCAGTTTCCCTTGATCGCAGAGGCACTGCGGCAGGGTAAAGTCGATCCGATACAGCGCGATCGCTTCGTGTTGCTCGAGCCGGTGGGTCGATTGCTGCGCAGCATCGTCCCAGACGCGGCGGGCGCAGACGCGCTGGAGGCGCACGTCCTCCTGCTTCATCATGCGTATTTGCACTGGTCGGGCGGCGGCTGGGACTATCAGGTGAGTGAGCGGGCGCTGCGCCGTGCCATCACGAACAAGCGCATCACATCAGACCTGCCGAGGTCTTCCTTATACTTGCAGCTCCCGGAGTTGCGTGTCTGGGGATCGCCGAACGCCGACGCGCCGGCGGAGCCGCTCGATGGGATGTTTGTCAGCGGAACGGCTGTGCCTGGAGAGATCGCCGTACTTGGGATCTTTGGTCTGCGACCGGATCGACCGGGATTCAGCGCGGTGGGATTGCAAGGCCATGCCGATGCCGACGATGCGGCAGGAGGAGAGATCGAGGTTGCCGCGGCCCGCGAAGATGGCACCGCGGCGTTCGGACCGACGCTCGCAGGCGGCTCAGCCGCCGGCATCTATTCCATCGCAAACGCTGGAGAATTGCTGCTCCTCAGCTGCCGTCTCCTTGCGCTGCTCCCCGATGCAGAAGTCCCGGCAACTCGCACCGTCGAGTAGATTCCGCTTCACCCCCATGAAGACGAAAGCCGCGGCGGGAGCCCTCGAGCGCAAGGCGCGGGCGAAGAAAATCATCGCCCGTTTGAAACGGGAATACCCGGATGCCATCTGCGCATTGCATCACAAGAGCGCGTTGGAGCTCGTGGTTGCGACGATCCTGTCAGCGCAGTGCACCGACGCCCGCGTCAACATGGTCACGCCGCATCTGTTCGCGAAGTACCGCACCGCCGCCGATTACGCCGCCGCCGATCCGAGAGTCCTGGAGCAGGAAATCCAGTCCACGGGCTTCTTCCGCAACAAGACCAAATCGATCATCGGAATGGCGCAGGCGCTCGTGGAGCGGCACGGCGGCGAAGTACCGCAGACAATGGAAGAGCTGACCGCGCTGCCGGGCGTCGGGCGCAAGACCGCAAACGTGATCCTGGGCACCTGGTTCAAGAAGAATGAAGGGATCGTGGTGGACACCCATGTCCAGCGTCTCACGGGGCTGCTCAAGCTCCGCCGCCAGGACGATCCGGTGAAGATCGAGCAGGAGCTGATGACCATTGTGCCGCGAGAGGACTGGACGTGGTTCTCGCACACGTTGATCCAGCACGGGCGTCAGGTCTGCATCGCGCGCCGGCCGCGCTGCGCGGAGTGCGTGCTCAACCGGTTGTGCCCGAGCTCGACGGTATGATCACCGTCCCACCGGTCGATCGATCCGCGTTGGTCGCCACGCGGCGCGATATCCATCAGCATCCCGAGCTCGGGTTCGAGGAGACGCGCACGGCTGCGCTCGCGGCCGACCGCCTCCGCAGCCTCGGCTACCAGGTCACGACGGGCGTTGGGAGAACGGGCGTCGTCGCGCTCCGAAACGGACGCGCCGGGGGGGGCGCGCGCTGCGTGTTGCTCCGCGCCGACATGGACGCGCTGCCGGTAGAAGAAGCAAACGCGGTGCCGTATCGGTCGCAGCACCCGGGCAAGATGCATGCGTGCGGCCACGATGGGCACGTTGCAATCGGTCTCGAGGTCGCCCGCCGACTCGCGGCACTCGATCTCCCCGGCAGCGTGAAATTCGCGTTCCAGCCGGCTGAGGAGGCGTCGAACGGCGCGCAGGCGATGATCGTCGACGGCGTGTTGGAGGCGCCCACGGTGAGCGCCGCGTTCGGCATTCACCTGTGGAATGAGCTGCCGGTGGGAACTATCGCCGTCACTCCCGGCCCGTTCATGGCATCGGTCGATCAGTTCGAGATCACGATACATGGACGCGGCGGCCACGCGGCCGCGCCGCACCAGGCCATCGACTCCGTGCTCGTCGCCGCGCATGTCGTCACGGCACTCCAGAGTCTGATCGCGCGACGCCGTGACCCGTTCGAGGAGGCGGTCGTCTCGGTCACAGAGGTGCATGCCGGCCGCGCATTCAACGTCATTCCAGCTCGCGCCGATTTGCGGGGCACCGTGCGCACGTTCGGCGGCAGATTTTACCAGCAAGCGCCGCAGCTGATCGAGGAGACCGCTCGGGGAATTGCGGCCGCGTTCGGCGCGCGCGCGGACGTGCAGTATCGCCGCCTGAGCGCGCCGCTGATCAACGATCGGCAGCTCAGCGACCTCGTGCGGGATGTGGCCGCCGATCTCGTCGGGACAAACAATGTCCGCGCAGGCGTCCGCACGATGGGTGGCGAGGATATGGCGTATTTCCTGGAAAAGGTGCCCGGCTGTTTCGCGTTCGTGGGTTCGGCCCCGAGCAGTGGAAGCGCCCCCCCCGCCCCCCCCGCGCCCCCTGCGTCGCCGCACCACAGCCCGACATTCGACATCGACGAGGAATCGCTGGTGATCGGCGCGGAGCTGCTGACGAGAACCGCCGTGAGATACTTGAGTTGAACACGCTGGCCTCCGAGCCGTCCGCTTACCTCAAATCCGCCGCGCACCAGCCCGTCCACTGGCTCCCGTGGGGAGAGCCGGCCTTCGCCCGAGCGCAGGCCGAGCACAAGCCGATCTTGCTGGACATCGGTGCGGTATGGTGCCACTGGTGCCACGTCATGGACGGCGAGTCGTATGAAGACTCGAGCGTCGCCGAGATTCTCAATCGCGACTTCGTGTGCATCAAGGTCGATCGCGATGAGCGGCCGGACGTGGATGCCCGCTATCAACGCGCCGTCCAGGCGTTGACTGGCCAGGGCGGCTGGCCGCTGACGGCGTTTCTGACGCCGGACGGCGAAGTCTTCTTCGGCGGAACGTATTTCCCTCCCGACAACAACCAGTATGGGCGCCCGGGATTCCGGCGGGTGCTGATGGAGATCGCCCGCGCCTTCCGCGAAGAGGGTGACCGCATCGCGAGCAACGCGCGCGCGATTCGCGAGCACGTTACGCAAACGCTGAACGAATCTCGACCCGGGACAGCCGATGAACCCATGCTGGCCGCGGCGGCGGATCAGATGGCTCGTCTCTTCGATGTTCGCGACGGCGGCTTCGGCTCCGCGCCCAAGTTTCCCCATCCCGCGGCCATCCTGTTCCTGCTCGCCCGTTGGCACGACGCCAAAGCGGGACTCGCGTGGCAGCGCGAGATCGTCGACAAGACCCTGACGGGAATGGCCAAGGGGGGGATCCGCGATCATCTGGGCGGCGGCTTTCATCGCTATTCCGTGGATGAGCGCTGGATCGTTCCCCATTTCGAGAAGATGTCGTACGACAACTCCGAGCTGCTCCGCGCCTATCTGTCGGCCTATCAGGCATTCGGAACGCCGCTGTACAAAGAGGTAGCGACCGGCATCGTCGACTGGGTGCTCGAAGTAATGGCTGCCAAAGACGACGCCGCCTTCGCGACATCGCAGGATGCGGATCTCACGTTCGGCGACGATGGCGACTACTGGACGTGGACGCTGGAAGAAACAGAGGCGGAGCTGACTGCGGGAGAAGGCGCGGTCGTTTCGAGTGTGTTCGATATCCGGGAGACGGGTGAGATGCACCACAACACCAAGAAGAATGTGCTGTGGTGGAAGCAGGACCCGGCGGGGGACGATCAATGGCCGGTATTGCGAACGGCGATGCGCAAGCTGAAGGCCGCGCGCGACCGTCGGCCGGCACCATTTGTCGATCGCACCGCGTACGTCAACTGGAATGCGATGATGGCGGGCGCATTCCTTCAGGCCGGCGCCGTTCTCGATCGACCCGAATGCAATGCCCTGGCCCTCAAGATCCTGGGGCGCATCTGGACGCTCGCGTGGAACGCGAAGACCGGTATGACGCACGTACTCGGGGGAGGGCGGGCTGAGCCGAACGGGATGCTCGATGACAACGTCCAGGCTGCCGCGGCGTTCCTCGACGCCTATGAGGCGACAGGTGAAAGCAGCTGGCTCGAGCGAACGATCGCCGTCATGACGTATTGCGAGCGCGCCCATGGTGATCCGGCGGGTGGCTACTTCGATCTCGCCGAAAAGCGAGACAAGGGGGGCGGCCGCGCCTACCTCGCCACGCGCGCGAAACCCGTTCAGGACGCGCCCACGCCTTCTCCCAACGGCGTCGCCGCCCTGGTGCTTGCAAGACTCTGGGCGTTGACCGACAAGGCCGAGTGGCGGGAGCGACTCGATCGTCAGATCGCGGCGTTCGCGGGCAGCGTCCAGGAGCTGGCGCTCTATGGATCCACGTTCCTGCGTGCCATCGACTGGGCGCTGCACCCCATCACGCGAATCGACGTTTCAGGGCCGAGCGGAGCGGGACCCGCGTGCGCGATGCACCTGCTCGCATTACAGACCTACCGCCCGCGCACCGCGATCGTACGAAAAATCGGCGCCGCACCGAGCGCGACGGTGTGCGTCGGCACGTCGTGCTCGCTGCCTGTCTCGACTCCGGAGAAACTCGCGGAGCTGCTCGAGCGGTGAACCGTCGAACCCTCGGCCGCACAGGGCTCTCGATCAGTGAAATCGGTTTCGGAGCCTGGGCGATTGGTGGGAACGCGTTCGGCAATTCGTACGGGCCTACGGACGACGCCGAATCGAAGCGGGCGATCCGCCGGGCGTTCGAGCTCGGCTGCAATTTCTTCGACACCGCCGACGTGTACGGCCACGGCCACTCCGAGGAAGTGCTTGGCGAGGCGTTGCGCGCCGTTCGCGATCAGGTGATCATCGCCACGAAGGTCGGCGGCAACTTTTACAACCGCGACATTCATCCGCTGATGCGCGAGCGCATCGCCCAGACAGTCGGGAAGTCGCTCGATGAGATCGACGCCGGCGCACCACTGCCGGTCACGCATGACGCCAACTTCACTGCAGGCTACCTGCGATTTGCGGTGGAACGCTCGCTCGCGCGGTTGCGAACCGACCGGATCGATCTGCTGCAGCTCCACAATCCGCCGCTGCAGCTCATTTCTGCGATGGGCACTTACGAGCCGCTGGAGGAGATGAAACGGGACGGTTTGATCAGGTTTTACGGCGTCTCGGTCCATCCACCCGAGGAGGGCCTGGCCGCGATCAACGCCACCATGCCTGACACTATCCAAATCGTCTACAACTTGGCGCGGCGCGAAGCCGAGGACACATTCCTACCCACGGCGCAGGCCGCCAATGTGGGCGTGATCGCGCGGGAGACGCTGGCCAATGGCTTTCTGGGCGGCCGGTACAGTGCCGACAGCATGTGGGAGCGTGGCGATATCCGCAGTCGCATGCCGCGCCCCTACGTCGCACAGCTCACCGCCCTCGGTGAGCGCGTGCGCAAGCTCGCCGAGAAATCGGGTGGAGGAATGACGGCGGCGCAGCTGGCGCTCAAGTTCGTGCTGGACCGCAAGGACATCGCGTGCGCGCTTGTGGGCATGAAGACGGTCGCGCAGGTCGAGGAGAACCTCAACGCGGGGATGTAGATGGCGAACAAAAAAGCGGAGATAGAAACGGCCAGAGGGACGATCGAGCTGGAGTTGTTCGGCGAAGAAGTCCCCGGCACGGTTGCGAATTTCGAGAAGCTCGCGAATTCCAAATTTTACGACGGCACCAAATTTCATCGGGTCATGCCGAACTTCATGATTCAGGGCGGGGACCCTTACTCCAAGACAGGCAAGGGACCGGTCGGCAGCGGCGGACCCGGCTACACGATCAAATGCGAAACGCAGAAGAACGTGCATAAGCACGTGGCGGGGACGCTGTCGATGGCGCACGCCGGCAAGGACACCGGTGGCAGCCAGTTTTTCATCTGTCATTCGCCGCAGCGGCATCTCGATGGCGTGCACACGGTGTTCGGGCAGGTCACCAAGGGGATGGACGTCGTCAACGCCATCAAGGGCAACGACGAGATCAAGTCCATCCGCGTCTCGTAAATCGGAGAGGTTCTTGTGATCGCGTTACTACTCGCAATGGCGGTGACGGTGCAGGATTCAGGCGCGTTTGTCGTGCGCCTCGGCACCGACACGCTGTCGATGGAGAAGTACACACGTGCGGCGAACCAGCTGCGCGGAGAGTACGTCATTCGCTCGCCGCGCAGCCAGCATCGCATCTACACGGCCGACCTGAACCCCGATGGCTCGATTCCGCGGCTGGAGCTGGTGACGCACCCATTGAGCGGAGGCCCCGCCGCCGGACCGGCGGAGACGAGAACATCGGTGGAATTCGTGGGCGATACCGCCATTATGAAGTCGCCCCGGGGCGACAGCACCGTGACGCAAAAAATCGCGGCGCCGCGCGGCACGTTCCCGTACCAGTTCTACGTGTATGGCCTGATGGAGCAGATGGGCCGGTGGGCGCGCGGCACAGGGAAGGACAGCGTGCGGTTCACCGCGCTCTACTCTGCCGATCGGACCAGCGGGGGCTACATCCGCAAGCGCGGCGGCGACACGCTCGTGTTCATGTTTGATGAAGGCCAGCTCGCCGGTGTCGGTCCTTTCACGTTCGGACTCGATCGCCAGGGTCACCTCACATGGCTCACCGGTAAGGGCAGCACGCTGCAGGTTGAGGTTCAGCGCGTTCCGTCCGTCCCGATGGGGCAGGCCACGCAGTCCTTCGCCAATCGGCCGCTCGGCCAACTGTCGCCGCGCGACACCGCGCGGGCGTCGATCGGCGGCGCGGAGGTGTGGGTGGACTACGGCCGGCCGGTGAAACGCGGGCGCGAGATCTTCGGCAACGTCGTGCCCTGGAACGCCGTTTGGCGAACCGGAGCGAACGCGGCCACGCAGCTCGGTACCTCCGCTGACCTCGTCATCGGCGGCGCGCCCATCCCCGCCGGGAAGTACACGCTCTGGACGTTGCCGACCGCGAACGGGTGGAAGCTCATCATCAACAAACAGACGGGACAGTGGGGCACCGAGTACCACTCGGAGCAGGACCTGGTTCGGGTCGACACGAAAGTCGAGACTCTCACGACTCCGGCGGAGCAGTTGGTAATAGCACTTGATTCGGGTGCTCTTACGATCGCATGGGACAAGACGAAAGTCTCCGTCCCGGTCGGCAAGAAATAGTGCATCTCGATTTCGCGGTCGTCGCGGACTATGCGCTGGTCGATCAATCGGGCAAGATGTCCGTGCTGGGCATCTTCCAGCACATCTGGGTACCGCAATTCCCGGCGATGCACCCGCGGCTCCATCTGGTGCTCCGTCTGAAAGGCAGACGGACCGAAGTCGGCGAGCATCAAGTGCAGATCAAATTGATGGACGAGATGGATGCGGAGCTCTTGGGCGGCTCGGGCACGGTGAACTTCGCCGAGCCGCCCGCGGGCGTGACGGAGATCGAGGCGGCGGCGGTGCTCGTGTTCGACGTGCCGTTCCCGCACGCGGGCCAATACCGGTTCGAGATCACCGTCGACGGCGAGCGCAAAGCCACCGTCCCGATCACGGTATCACAGATGCCGCCCATGCCCGCACCGACGTCGCCTTCTTCACCCCCCTCGTCGCCGCAGGCGCCTGGTTCCTAGCACTCTGCCGCTGGGCGCGTACGTGCGGCTGCCGTTGCTGCTGCTCGCCGCCGTCCTCGCGCTCGGCTTCGACCTCGGCGGGTATCCGCTGTTCGACCCCGACGAAGGACGCAACGCGGAAGTCGCCCGCGAGATGGCGGAGACGAATGACTTCGTGCTGCCCCATCTCGACGGCCTTCCCTATCTCGACAAGCCGGTTGTGTATTTCGCTGCCGCGGCGGTGACGATGAAAGTGCTCGGGCCCAATGAAACCGCCGCCCGTCTGCCCGCACTGCTCTTCACCATGGCGACGCTCGTGGTCGTGGTTCGCTTCGCGCGCCGACGCTGGGGTTCCGATACCGGCTGGCTCGCGGGACTCGCGCTCGCGACGATGCCGCTGGTACTCGCGTACGCGCGGACTACGATTTTCGACAGCGCGCTCGCGTTCTCCACCACGCTCGCCATTCTGGCGTTCTGGGAGGAGCGGCCGCTGCTGGCGTGGGCGGCGATCGGCCTAGGGTCGATTACCAAGGGTCCCATCGCGATTCTGATTCCGCTGGCGACCCTCGTGCCTTTTGCTCTGCTCGCGGGCCGGCCCCTGCGGCGACTGTTTCCACTCGCTGGACTCGGTCTATTTCTCCTCGTCGCGCTTCCCTGGTTTGTCGCGGTATCGGCACGGATTCCGGAGTTTCCGCACTACGTGTTCGTGCGTGAGACGTTCGAGCGCGTGACGACGACCCGTTTTCATCGCACCGCGCCGTTCTGGTATTACCTGCCGATCGTGCCTATCGCCGCGTTCCCGTGGATCGTGCCGGCGCTGGCACGGTGGAGGAGCTGGCGCTGGGTTTGGCTCGCGCGGCGAGTGAATCCGCAGGCGCAGGAAACGATTCTCCTCGTCTGCTGGGTTCTCGGCCCGCTGCTGTTCTTCACGATCAACAAGTCGAAGCTGCCGCAGTACGTCTTGCCGCTCATGCCGCCGTTCGCCATCGGCGCGGCGCGAGTGCTCACCACACAGGCAACCGAGCTCGGCGGTGGGCTCACCGCCGGAAGGCGCACCTACCTCATTCTGGCCACGGTATTCGGAGTGGCGCTGGCAGTGTTGACGCTGTGGTTGCCGGCTCCGATCAGTCTTACGCCGGCCGAGCGCTCCGCCATCCCGTCGACCGCATTGGCCCTGGGCGTGGCGCTGCTCATTTCTGCCGCGCTGATCTGGTATGCGGGTCGTCCTGCCCGGCTCCGCCCTGCACTCGCGGTGATGGGCTATGCGATCGTCGTACTCACCATCCCGTTTGTGTCGCATCGCCTGCGCGTCGCGATTGGGGAGGACCGGTCCGCCAAGACGCTGGCGCAGGTGATTGAAAGCAGCGGGGGCGGGTCGACCGCCGTTCTGGGAATCAGCGCCTTTCCCCCGTCGTTGCCGTTCTACTTGCGGCGGCCAGTTTCCGTCGCCACCGCCAACGGACATGAGCTGACGAGTACGTTCCTCGCCGATTATTTCGAGCGCTACGCGCAGATCCCCAATTCACCGCTCAAGCCCGCTGACTACTGGCGTGAACGGCTGCAGCAATGCGCCGTCCCTACGGTCTTCGTGACAAACGCAGGAGACGCGCGCACTCGCGCCTTACTCGATCCACATCTTCCTCTGCTCGCCGTCGAGGGCCGCTACGCGGCCTATGGACCATGTGCGGCATCT
>Ga0099794_10000031_pt1 | contig 58571 bp, 67 predicted proteins | sample Rivendell_Oct201_10_FD_77320 | JGI IMG/M metagenome (GOLD analysis project Ga0099794, IMG submission 77320) | Vadose zone soil microbial communities from the Eel River Critical Zone Observatory, Northern California, USA -... | ecosystem: Host-associated > Plants > Roots > Rhizosphere > Soil ... | reverse complement strand
GTCGACTCGAGCGAGCTGGGGCCCGACTTCACCGAGTTCACGTCGAACGCCGTGACCGCATACTGATACGTGAAGCCGTTACGGACCGTGTTGTCCGTGTAAGCGAACGACACACCGTTGTCGACCAGCGCGGGACATTGCACGCCACCGCATTGGCCAGCGACGATTGACTGCGATCCGAGAACCGCGGTGTCCGCTTTGAGGTTGATGATATCCCCATTCGCGAGCTGCACGCGATCACCCGCCTTCACTTGGATGATCTGGCCGGCCAGCTCCGTCGGGAAGTGCGCGGTCTTTACCCAAGTCGTATCGAAGGTGACCGGGCAGTCCGCCTGCAAGCCGAGCTCGGGAGCGCACTGGACCTTGCCGTCCCCGTTCAAATCGCCGTACTGGAGGGCGCCCGTGTAATCCACGAACGTCGTGCCGCCGTAGTCGAACTGGGCGAGCAACGTCAGCTCGCTCGCGGTGCGGCCGCGGTAGATGCGGTAGCCCTCGACGTCGATCTTTCGGAAGTTGGGATCGTACAGGGCGTTCTGGCCGCCGACGGAGTCGTACGGCTGGCTCGCGATATTGAAGTACAGATCGCCCTCGGTCTCCGTTTGGCTCTTCTGCCAGACGACCGTGACCTGATTGTCGCCCGGCACGAGGAAGAACTGCGGCGCCGTGGGCGCGTTGGGGAGCAGGAACTTCGCGTCGAACACCGCCTGCGCGACCAGCGCCTTGTTGAGGAGCGACCGCGGCACGGTTACGACCTCGTTCTGCTCGATGATTGAATCGTTGTTGACATCCTTTTGCGTCACCCATCCCGCCACACGGTCGATCGTCCGGATCTTCGTCGTGTCTCTGAAGATCGAGTCACCCGTGAACGGGACTCCGGGCGTCAGATCGCCGCCCGGGTTGACGCCGGGCACCTTCACGGGCGCCGCGTTGATGAAGGCGACGACGATCGTCGTCGAGCCGCCAGGGGGAAGATCGAACGGACCAGACGCCTGGTAGAAGCGCGCGTCGGCCTGCGTCTGTACGAGCGCACAGAGGTGCCGGGCGCGTGCCACCGCGGGATTCGTAAATGGCGTGCACTGAATGTCTCCCGGTCCCAGGAAGCCGGACAACCGCCGATAGAGCAGGTGGTCACCGACCGCGTCCGGAAATGTTCCGCCGTTGGTCGTATTTGAAAACATCGTCAGCCCGACTTGGACTCCGGGGGACGACTCCGGCGACTTCAAGTACTTGACGCCGATGAACCCTGGTGCCGCAAAGAAGGGAGATCCGAAGATGTCGCTCGGGAAGCGCCAGCCGACTTCCGGCAGGAACGACCCCGAGTACTCCGACCCGATGTTGAACGGCAAGAACGCCGTCGCATAGTTCTGACTGAAGACCGCGACGTCGGCGTCCATGCCGAACGAGGCGTAGATGTTCTTCAGCGTATAGCCGCCGTCGGGGATCTGAATGCCGAATTTCGTTTCGTTCAGATCCTGGAACTGCGCGCCAACGGCGGCGACCTCCGCCTGGATCGACGGATCGAGGCTCGAGTACGCGGACGCATTACGCGCCGTCACGTTGTAGAACGTGAACACGAAATACAGAATGTCTTCATTGCCGGCCGGGAAGTTCCACGCCATCGACCGCTGCTCGACCATGATGCCGGTCGGATGCGTGCGGCCGCCGAGGTTCACGGGATTGCCTTCCCAGTAGCGCACCCAGGAATCGCCGTCCGAAATACGTTTCTGTCCCAGGAGAACGGGGTTGTAGATCTTGGGATCACGGACGATGGCGCCGGCTGGCCAGGTGGCGAGGTCGGAAGGATCGAGCGAGTTGTAGATTTGCCCCAGCGGATCCCCGGCGATCTGGTCGCCGCGCGGATCGAAGAAGAACGCGCCTGACGTATCGCCGGCCCACACAAACCCCGCCGCGGGGTCGATGACCCCGGCGATCTGAAGACCGGAGTTGAAGATGTATTGGTCCGGCGTGCCTTTGGGCCAGAAGCCGCCACCACCGACGGGCGAGCCGGAGAACGCGACGCAGACCTGCCCGATGTTGTCGATGCCGCACGCGTGGCGATTGGCTTGGAGCAGGAGTCCGGAGGTCGCGAAGAGATTGAGCGCGCGCGGCCGGCCCGGCCTGGGCGCCGGCTTGGCCGTAGCGACGGAAGCCAGCCCGAGGGCCGCCAGCGAGAGCAGCGCGCCGGTGCGCACGAAGCGATTCCACACAGTTGAACTCATGATCACCCCTTAAGTCGTCAAGTCAGAGACTATCAGGCGGTGCCGGCTCGATACGCCGGCACCGCCTCGAAAACCGCTAGAACTTGAATTCGAACCCGACGCGAACTTGACGCGCGGGCGCGTAGAAGCGCCACGAGCCGAAGAACGAATCGTAGAACGTGTTGAACGTCCGCTCCTGCTCCGCCAACGTGTACTGCTTATCGCCGTTGCCGAAGCGGGCTTCCGCCCGCTGCAAGGACACGCAGCTGAGCTGGCTGCCCCACGACGCGCAGCTCGTCAAATCAACAGTCTTGTCCGCGCCGAGCACGCCCGCGGTTGCCGCTTCGTCCCAGAGGGCCCCGTATTCGCCGCTGGCTACGGTCGGGTCGCCGATCGTCTTCTCGCGGTTCTTATCGTTGCGAACGTCACCGGTTTCCGCGAACAGATTCACCACATTGCGGAAGTTGAACAGGTTGCGCACGTCCGCGAACAACGTCGCGTCGAGCCGGCCGAGGCGGAGACCTTTGTTCAGCCGGAGATCGACGTTCTTCGTCCACGGCATCTCGAAGGAGTTGAGCGTCTCACCTGGTTGCGTGCGCCCACCCAGTCCGAAACTGAGGTGTGATGCCGTCTGCCCGTCGCCGTTGTTGACCAGCCTGGTGTATGGCAGGCCGCTTTGCACGCGGAACGTCGCAAAGACGCCGAGGTCCCGGAAAATCGCGCCGAGGGTCGTGCCCTTGCGGAAATCGTCCGGGAGCTGCAGCGCCACCGAGCCGACCAGGTTGTGCGTGCGGTCGTCATTGGTCCGCTGCGCCGCCTCCGGCGGAGGCGTCCGATCACCCTGCCCCGAGACCTGACGCGCGAATGTGTTCAGGTACGAGAAGGGATCGGAGCCCGTGTTCTTCGACACCTGGAAGGTGTAGGAGATCGAGGTGTTGAGGTACTGACCGGCACGCCAGTCGAACTTCGTGTCGATGCCGCGCGCGTTGCCGAAGTCGCGGTTCGTCAGGACGTTGATGCTGCCGATCTTCGTGATATCGCGCGGATCCGGGTACGGCAGGATTCGGGCGGCGAAGTCGGACACCTTGTCCTTGTTGTATGCTGAGACGTCCAGCACGAGATCCTGGCTGAACGAGTGCCGTACGCCGAATTCGAACAGGATGGACTTGCCGAAGCTCAGGTCCCGGCCGGCGATATCGTTCGTGTTCGTGAACGACAGGTCGTTGTTGATGCCCGTCATCAGCGTCGTGAACTCGGGCGACTGCACCTGGTGCGAGTACGAGAGCCGGAACGCGGTCTGCTCCGTGATCGGGAACGACACACGCAGCCGCGGCGAAATCGCGTGATGGCCGACCGCCGGCGTGAACGTCCTGGCGATCGAATTCGCATACGCTGTATCGCTCGTCGCGCTCAGCTGATTCCAGTACTTCGACCCCGCCGACGAGATGTACAGCGGCGTATTCGAGAACAGCGCGTGGCTGTTGTAGTAATCGTACCGCGCGCCAACCTCGAGCACGACGTCGCCGAGGTCGAGACGGTCAGCCGCAAACACGCCGGACTGAATCGGGTGCACAACGTAGGCGTTCATGAAGATCTGACGCGCGACGTTGCTGCTCCAATACGCCAGGTCGGTGTGCTTGTAGTCGCCGCCCAGCGTGAAGCGGTGATAGCGGTTCGCCTGCCAGTCGACGACGACCCGACCCGTCACCCGCGTTTCCTGTAGGGTTGTCGCGCCAACCGCAAAGCCGTCTGTCGGCCAGAGCTGCTGCGTGAACATCGCGTACGGGTTGAGTCGTCCGCTTTGCGCGACATCCGGCACCGCTTGATACAGCGGCACACCACGCGTGCCAGAGTTCGTGCGTAGATCCCGAATGATCTGGTCCGTGATCGGGAACGGGAAGTTGTTGATGCCCGCGAACTTCAACGGACTCAACTCCACCCCGAGTGTCGGATCGCGAGTATCCTGCTCTGAGGTGGGATCCAGGGGTCCATTGATCGAACGATCGCGTGCCCATGACAGGTTTCCGTTGATCGCGAGCGAGCGCTCGGCACTGCGGCTGACCTGATGGTTCAGGTTCAGGATCCCCATCCGCTGCCAGGTGTGCGTGCCGCGATAAATCGAGGGATCGTTCAGGGAGCGGCCGGGCGTCCCCCGACTCTGATCGCCGTTTGCGAGGCCGGTCAACGAGACACTGGAACCGCTGCCGTACGTGTACAGCAGCTTAGCCTGCGTCGCAATGCCCGTTGACCAATCCATCGGCCGCCGAATACCCTGGCAGTCAAAACCGTAGTTGTTGCGAATCGCTTGCGTTGCGGCGTTAGTGCTGGAGCCGAAGCTGCCGCAGGTGCCGCTGTACTGCGCATAGCGCGGCAGCGCGACTGTCGTAATGCTATTGGTCTTCGGATCCACAGACTGCACGACGGTATCGATACCGGCGCGCATGAAGTACGGCTGCTTCTCCGCATCCATGCCGCCGCTTTGCGTCAGCTGGCCCTGCACGACGGCGGAGCCGAAGATGCGGAGGTTCTGAACGCCGGGCACCGGACCGCCGAGCGAGCCCTCGAAGCGGCTCAGTCCGAGACTGACCGCGTTGCTGAAGGGCTGGTCGCTCTCGTACGAGAACGAGCCCTCGGGCTTGCTGCCGCCGGCTCGCGTCGTGTACGAAATCACGCCGGACTGCGCGTCGGAGAACTCGACACCCAGCGCGCCCGTCGTGACAGACGCTTCTTCGATCGCGTTGGTGCCGAGATTGAGGCGCTGCGCTCCGCTGTTTACACCGCGGACCGGCGCACCGTCGATGTAGACGTTGGCTTCGCCAGGACGGCCGCCCCGAATCGACACGCCCGCGCCGGAACCCGACTCGACCACGCCGGGCGTGAGCGCGATCACCGAGCGCACGTCATCCACCGGGAGGTGGTCGACGAGATCGCCGGAGACGATCGACTTCGACGTCACCTGGTCGCGCGGCACGATCGGATTCGCGGCCGCGGTGACGGTGATGCCCGTCAGCACGACGGCCGACGACTGCATCTTGATCGGCACCGTGAGCGTCTGCCCGCCGAGCACGCGCACCGCGCGCACTTCCGACGGCGCGTAGCCGATGAACTGCGCGCGCAGCGCGTACGTGCCGACCGGCACGTTATTGATGAAGTAATAGCCCTTGTCGTTGGTGACTGCGCCAAACGACGTGCCCACGACGAAGACTTGCGCGTTGGCAACGGGTGCGCCTGCCTGATCCGTGACCGTGCCTTCGACTTTTCCGGTCACCTCTTGCGCGGCGAGCGGCGATGTCGCAATTCCGATCGCGAGCGCGAAGGCGGAGCAGAGCACCGCGAAGCGAACAAGAGCGCTTCTCACACGATGCATCATGGATGCGTCCTCCAAGAACGAGAATGCGCGTGACCTACCGGACAGAATGTGTGTGGTCGGCACCAACACCCTCCCTTCGGTCTAGACCTACGGACGGCTTCGGGAACGAACTCTTGGGTAAGCTGGCCGGGCATCACAACGTCGTCAAGCCAATGCCACGTCAACGTCTAGGAGCCGGGCGCAGTCCACGGGAGGGCGAAAATGGACCGTCTGGTGCCGCTCCGCAAGAGCCCGCGCTAGACCAGAATCAGGTCCTGCTGAGGGCGCCGGGGCGTCACTTCCGGCCCCGCCTCAGCCAGAAACACGTTAACCTCGCTCCGCACGCCGAAACGCCCGGGGAGATAGACGCCCGGCTCGACTGAGAACCCCACGCCCGGGATGAGGTCCCGCTCATCGGCCGTCTCGAAATTGTCGAGATGTGGCCCGGATCCGTGAAGATCCCGGTCGATCGAGTGGCCGGTCCGATGGACGAAGTAGTCGCCGTACCCCGCCGCACGGATGACGCCCCGCGCCACATCGTCGAGCGCGGCGCCGGTGACCGCCTCGTGCCTGTTCCAGCGCTCTGTCAGCGCCTTGATCGCGGCATCGCGGGCTCCCCGCACGCTATTCCATATCGTGCGGACTTCCGCGTCGGCCTCCTTGCCCGCGAACGCCATCCAGGTCTGGTCCGCAAACACCGATCCTTCCGCGACGCCCGCCCAGAGATCGAGCAGCAACACGTTCCCCGCCTCGAGCCGCAGGTCTCTCCCGGCGTGCGGCTCGTAATGCGGATCCGCCGAGTTCGGCTGGAAGCCCACGATCGGCGGATGGTCCGTGACGAGCGATGCGCGCTTGAACGCGTCCATCACCCGGCGCTGCACCGTCGTCTCCCGCACTTCCACGCCGCGCGCCAGCTCGGCGCCGGCCCAGCGCAGCGACTCGACGGCGATGTCGGCGATCGTCTCGGCGGCGCGGCGATGCCCTGCGAGCTCGGACGCGGACCACCGCGCCGCAAACTGCGTCACGAGCGCGCCGGACGACACGACCCGCGCGCCCACGCTCTCGACCAGCTCGATCACGCCGTGCGGCACGCGATCGAGATACGGCACCGCGTCGCCGGGCGAGACTTCCATCGCGACCGTCTTTCCGCCGACGAGCGCGCGCAGCTGCTCGTGCAGATCGCGCCACGACGCGTACGGCCGCACGTCGCCGGGGAAGCCCGCGAACGAAGTGATCTCGATGCGATGCGCGATCGCGACCGGCTTACCGGTGCGCGGCAACAGCACGAAGAAGCGCCGCGTGCCCATGCCATGGATTCCCAGCACGCGCGTCGCCGTGGGGTTGATGCCGCGGAAGTCGTAGAGCAGCCACCCATCGGCGCCGACCTTGCCAAGCAGATCGCGCAACGCGGAAAAATCAAAACCGTCGAGGATGGTCATCGATGTCGGGGGTCCGGGCTTTCGGCGCGCCATTCGCAGCGCCCGCCGCCGCGCGCGCGACAGGCGACGTGCAGCATCGCGCCTTCATAGCCGACGAGCAGTCGCAGTAACTCGACCAGTCCCGCTCCATAAAATGCGCACGCCGCACCGTCGGGCGTCGCCTGAATCGCGATCGGATCGCTGACCCGCGCGACGGGCACCCGCTGCTCGCGCGCGAGCTCTGCGCCGAGCACCGCGCGCGCCGCTCGACGCGCCGCGATGTGGCCGAAGACGCGCGGGGCGCTGTGCGCCGCAAAGCGCGACACGCTGGAAAGACGGCGCACCGCGCGGCGCGCGGCGCGCCGGCCCGCGTCGGCGAACACGAGATCGGCATCGGGGCGGCGGCCGACGAGACGCAGCAGCGCCTCGACCTGCGCAGGCTCGACGCGCGCGTCTTTCCGCACCAGCTGCTCGAACTCCGCGAGTTGCATTGCGACCGTTGGCGACAGGCCCAGACGCTTCACCAGCAATTCCTCGGCAAACTCCGTGAGCCCGTCTTCGACGGGGGTATCGAGATTCTTAACCGCCTCGAGGACGGCGAGCGGGACGATGCTGTGCACCACTGAGCGCGAAACGTAGCATTGGGGTCCCCATTGCGAAACTCGTTTCGGCGCACGAGCCTTCTTGGACAGCCATGGCCAAGCCCCCCCCACCCCCTCCGCTCCCGCCACCCGTCCCCTCTCCCGTCGACGAGAAGCGCGTCGGCTTCGAGCGCGAGGCGCTCGTTCACCTCGACGTCCTCTACCGCGTCGCCTTGCGCCTCACGGGGAACCCGTCGGACGCGGATGATCTCGTGCAAGAGACCATGCTCAAGGCCTATCGCGCATGGGATCAGTACGAGAAGGGAACCAACGCGAAGGCTTGGCTGCTTACGATCTTGCGGCATGCGTTCATCAACGAATACCGCCGCAAGACCCGACATCCCGAGACCGTCGACCTGGACGCCATCGAGCCGTTCGCGGTGTTCCCGGAAGTTCAGGACGAAGACCCACAGGGTGCGTTCTTCGACCGGATCGTGGACGACGAGGTCCTGCGCGCGATCGATAAGCTTCCCGAGGCGTTCCGGGAGACGCTGGTGCTCAGCGACGTCGAAGGCATGTCGTATCAGGAGATCGCGGGGATTCTCGAGATTCCTGTGGGAACCGTGAAGTCGCGCCTCTTTCGTGCCCGTCACCTGTTGCAGGCAAAGCTCTATGACTACGCCGTCGAGATGGGCTACATCAAAGGAAGTCCCGCATGAATTGCCGTGAGTGCGTGGAGCACCTCTATGAATTCCTCGATCGCGAGCTGACGCCCGACGTCGAGCGCGAGATCCGGGAACATCTGGAGGACTGTCCGCCCTGCGGCGAACAATTCGACTTCGAGGAGTTGTTTCTGAAATTCCTGCGAGCGCGGTGTCGAGCTGAGGGCGCACCGCCGGAGCTCAAGAAGCGCGTGCTGCGGGAACTGTTCGGCGAGTGAAATGGCTGACGCGACGCGGCGCGGCGGCGGCGCTCGCGGTCGGTCTGGCGACGACGTGGGGATTCGGCTGGCGAGGGTTGGCATTGCTCCTCGCCTTTTTTGTTTCGGGGAGTCTCCTGACGCCGGGTGGCGGGCAACGACGCGCACGGCAGGTGATCGCCAACGGTGGCGTCGCGGCGCTGGCGGCCCTGGCGGGGAGCTGGGCCGCATTCGCCGGCTCGATCGCGGCGGCGACGGCGGACACCTGGGCGACCGAAATCGGGGGACATTCGCCAACGGCCCCGCGGCTGATCACGAACGGACGACCCGTCCCCGCTGGGACCGATGGGGGTATCACGCCGCTGGGAACCGCCGGCGGCCTCGCGGGGGCAGCATTCATCGGGGGGCTGTCGTTCGTTTTTGAACCTCGAGTCGCTATCGCCGTGATCGTCGGAGCGGCGGGTGTGTTCGGTATGGTGCTGGACTCGTTCCTCGGCGCGACGGTACAAGGAGTACGGGCGTGGTTGGACAACGACGCGGTCAATCTCGCAGCGACAGCCAGCGGCGCGGTGGTGGCAGCCGTCGTCCGGCAGCTCTGCTGCTCATCGCCGTGACATTCCAAGTCTCCTTGTGACCGCGATGTCCGCCCGCTGGGATGCGGTTGTTGTCGGCGCCGGCCCGGCAGGCTCGGCGAGCGCACTCTTACTGGCACGCGCGGGCGCGCGCGTGTTGCTGCTCGACCGCGCGCACTTCCCTCGCGAGAAGCCGTGCTCCGAGTACCTGAGTCCCGAATCGACCCGAGTGCTCGAGCGACTGGGCCCCGGCGTCCTGACCGCGGTCGCCGCGGCATCCCCTGCGCATCTCACCGGAATGAAGGTGGTGGCGCCGAGCGGCAACGGAGTCACGGGGCGCTTTGAGACGTTCAGCTTCGCGCTGCCGCGGGTGCGGTTCGACACGATTCTGCGCACCGCGGCGGAATCGGCCGGCGCCGTCGTGCGCGAAGGCGTGAAGGTCGATGGCCTGGTGTACGAACGCGGCGCCGTGGGAGGTGTAACGGCGCGGGAAACGGAAAACGGGAAGCGGGAAACCTACCGCGCACGGGTCGTCGTTGGTGCCGATGGATTGCGGTCGATCGTCGCGCGACAGTTAGGCAAGGTGCACACGTCTCCACCGCACCGAATTGCGTTCACCGCACATGTTGCCGGTGCGTTGGGCGTGGGCGACGCCGGTGAGATGCACGTCGGGCGTCCGGGATACGTCGGCCTGGGTCCAATCGGCAATGGCGTGACGACGGTCGCGCTCGTCCTTCCGGCAACAGAAGCACGACGGGGCGAGCAGTTTTTTGCCGAGCTGAATCGGTTCCCGGGTGTCGCGGGCCGGTTTCGCGCACGGAACGTCGTGCGGCGCGTGCTGGCGACCGGGCCGTTCGCGCGTTGGTCGCGCCGCCCGATTGCGATCGGCGGTGGAGCGCTCCTCGTCGGCGACGCCGCCGATTTCTTCGATCCCTTCACCGGTCAGGGGATCTACAGCGCGCTGCGTGGCGCGGAGCTCGCGGCCGAGTGTTTGATCCCGGCACTCGCGGATGGTGGGTATGAACCAATCCCCACCGAGCAGCTGCGCGGCTACGCACGCGCGCGCCGGCGCGAGTTCGCGGGAAAATGGGTGCTCGAGCGCGTCATCGGTCTGGCGGTGGGATGGCCGTCCCTGATCGAGCGGGTGGTAAAGCGGATGACGCGGCGGCCGGAGCTGGCCGATTTGCTCGTGCGGGCCACCGGGAACTGCGTGCCCGCTCGCGCCGTGTTCCAGCCGAGCGTCATCGCCGGATTGCTCTGGTGACCCGCGCCTCGCATGGTGTCGAGCCGCCGCAGTTCCGTCAGCTCCTCGGACGCTTTGCGACCGGCGTGACGGTGCTGACGACTCGCAAGCCGAACGGCGAGCCGATCGGTATGACCGCGAGCTCGGTCGCGTCGGTCTCGCTCGATCCGCCTCTGGTACTTGTATCGGTCGACAAGCAAAACGACATGCACGCCGCGCTCGAGAGCGGAACGCATTTCGTCCTCAATGTTCTCTCCGCGGAGCAAGAAGCCTTGTCGCGCCGGTTTGCGGCCGATGAGACCGATCGCTTCCGCGGCGTCAGCTACAGGGAAAACGAGCGCGGCATTGCGGTGATCGAGGGGGTCGTCGCTCACATCGAGTGCGAGAAGCGCAGCGCAGTGCCCAGTGGGGATCACACCATCTTCATCGGGCTGGTCGTCGGTGGGGATACGACCGACCGGCGGCCTCTCCTCTATTATAGAGGAGGGTACGCCGGCCTCAGCCGCTGATGCGCACCGTCGATCGTATTCGCGTCCGCGCTCCATTCGCGACCGTGTTCGCCGCCGCCAGCACCGTAGCGCGCTGGCCCGCCATCCTCCCGCATTACCGCTGGGTACGGATGCTCGACGACGGCCTCGTCGAGATGGCGGCGTGGCGGCCGTTCGCCGGCGGCATCATCAAGTATCCAACCTGGTGGGTGTCGAAGATGACGGTCGATCGTGGCGCCGGTGAAATCCGGTATCGCCACGTGCGGGGTATCACGCGAGGCATGGACGTCGTGTGGCGGCTGGTTCAAGACGCCGATGCCATCGAAACGGAGATCGTCCACACCTGGGACGGTCCGCGCTGGCCGCTCGTCGGACGGTTGGCGGCAAACCTGGTCATCGGTCCCATTTTCATCCACGGGATCGCTTCGAGAACGCTCGCGGGAATCAAGCGCGCGGCGGAGGGGAGTGCGGCGTGAGAAATTCTCGTCGGGTTGTCATCACGGGCATCGGCGCGGTAACCCCGATCGGCACGACTGCTGATGGGCTGTGGTCGGGACTCGAGGCGAGGCTCTCCGCGGTACGAACGGTGACTCGATTCGATCCGACACCGTTTCGTAGCCGCATGGCCGCCGAGATTCCGGATTTTCGCCCGCAGGATCATCTCGACGCGAAGCGCGCGCGCCGGCTCGATCGGTTCTCGCAGCTCGCCGTGACGAGCGCCGGTCTGGCGCTCTCGGATGCTGGGCTGGCGCCCCGCAAGGAAGACCCCGATCGCGTCGGCGCCATGATGGGGTCGGCGCTGGGCGGTGTCTCGTTCGCCGAGTCTCAAGTGCCTCGCTACCTCGCCGACGGACCGCGCGGACTCGACCCGTCGCTCGCGCTGGCAGTGTTTTGCGGAGCCGCGAGCTGCAACATCGCGATCCAATTCGGATTCACCGGCCCCAACGCGACCAACGCCATGAGCTGCGCGTCGGGCACGATCGCCGTCGGCGAAGCCTTTCACGCCGTCCGTGACGGACGCGCCGACGTGATGCTGGCGGGCGGATCTGAAGCACCGCTCGCGCCGCTCACGTTCGCGGCCTTCAGCATCATCCGCGCGATGAGCAGCCGCAACGACGATCCCGCGCACGCCTCGCGGCCGTTCGATGCTGGGCGGGACGGTTTCGTCATGGGTGAGGGCGCCGCTGTTCTCGTGCTCGAGGAGCGCGAGCGTGCTGTCGCCCGAGGAGCGAAGATCTATGCCGAAGTCGTCGGCCACGCGTATACGAACGACGCGTATCACATGACGGCGCCGCGTCCCGACGGCCGCCAGGCCGCGCGCGCGATCCGGCTCGCGCTGTCCGACGGCGACGTCGAGCCGACGGAAGTCGGCTACATCAACGCGCACGGATCCTCCACGCCGCTGAACGACTCGACGGAGACGACCGCCATCAAGCAGGTCTTTGGCGAGCACGCCTATCGGCTGACGGTGAGCGGCACCAAGGGCTACTACGGACACGCCCTCGGGGCGAGTGGAGCGATCGAGGCGGCGATCTGCGCGCTGGCACTGTCGCGAGGCTGGCTGCCGCCCACGATCAATCTGGAACGGCCCGACCCGAGGTGCGACCTCGACTGTCTTCCCGGAAGCGGCCGGACCGCCGCTCCAGCCGCCGTCGTTTCGAACTCATTCGGTTTTGGAGGAATCAACGCGGCGCTGGTGTTGCGGCCCCACGCAGGCACCCGGTAGATTGGCTGCGCTTTCACCCTCCGGAGGGATCGCGTGAATTCCCAGCAGCTTCGAGCGCCGATCGCCGAATTCGTCGGCACCGCACTCTTTGTCTTCCTCGGCGCCGGCAGCGTCGTTACGAATGCCGCGGGTGCGGCGGGGGGCGCGGTTGGCATCGCGCTCGCCCATGGTTTCGCGCTCGCCATCGCCATCACGATCACGATGCCGATCTCCGGCGGGCACATCAATCCCGCGGTCAGCCTGTCGCTTTGGCTCGCGGGCAAGATCGATTCGGCGCGGCTCGGTTGGTACGTGCTCGCGCAGCTGCTCGGTGCCATCGTCGCCGCGCTGCTCATCAAGCTGCTGTTCCCCGCTTCGCTCGTGCGCATCATGTCGATCGGCACGCCGCAGATCTCCGGATCAGTGAGTCTCCTCGGCGCCATTATTCTCGAAGCGCTGTTCACGTTCTTCCTCGTCAGTGCCGTGTTCGGAACCATTGTGATGCCGCGGACGCCGCAGTTCGGTGGATTTGCCGTCGGATTGTCGGTGCTCGTCTGCGCGTTTGCCGGCGGCGGACTCACGGGGGCGGTCATGAATCCCGCCCGCGCCTTCGGACCGGCGCTGGTGTCGATGGATTGGCACGGCCAGGTGGTCTACTGGATCGGCCCCGGCCTCGGAGCGGCGGGCGCGGCAGCGTTGTGGCGCTACGTGTTGCTACCGAAAGACGCTACGCAGCTGTCGTGATGATGTAGGGGCGCAGCAAGCTGCGCCTCTACAATTGTTCGGCGAGATCCGGCGCGAAGTACGTCAGAATGATATCCGCGCCGGCCCGCCGGATGGCCGTGACGGATTCCCACATCGCCCGCGTCTCGTCGAGCATGCCCCGCTCCGCGGCGGCCTTGATCATCCCGTACTCGCCGCTCACTTGATACGCGCCGAGCGGCGAGCCAAAGCGCTCCTTGGCGCGGTGGATCAGATCGAGGCAGGGGCCGGCCGGCTTCACCATGATGATGTCGGCGCCTTCGTCGAGATCGAGCTGAATCTCCTTCATCGCTTCGTCTCCGTTCCCCACCGCCATCTGGTAGGACTGGCGATCGCCGAACTGCGGCGTCGAGCCGGCGGCCTCGCGAAACGGTCCGTAGAACGCCGACGCGAATTTCGCGGCATACGACATGATGGGCACATGGGAGAATCCGCCGGCGTCGAGCGCTTTGCGAATGCCTGCCACGCGACCGTCCATCATGTCGCTCGGCGCGACAAGATCGACACCGGCACGCGCCTGCGTCACCGCGATCTTCCCGAGCAGATAGACTGACGAGTCGTTGTCCACGTCGCCGTCGCGAATCACGCCACAATGGCCGTGGTCCGTGTATTCGCACAGGCAGACGTCGCCGATCACCAGCAGCTGCGGTACCGCGCGCTTCACGGCACGAATCGCCTGCTGCACGATGCCCTGCTCGTCGTGCGCCTCGGAGCCGGTGGCGTCCTTCGTCGCGGGAATGCCGAACAGAATGATGCCGCCCAATCCCAACGCCGCCGCGCGCTCGGCGTCCTTCACCAGTTCGTCGATGGACAGCTGAGCGACACCCGGCATCGCAGTCACGGGCGTGCGGAGGCCTTCACCATGCCGCACGAACAGCGGCCAGACGAGCTGGGACGGGACGAGGTGCGTCTCTTGCACCAGACGCCGGAGCGCGGCGGTGCGACGCAGTCGCCGCATGCGGCGAATCGGAAATTGAGCCGAGCTCATCGGGCGAGTAAGGTCGCCGCGCCTTCAGCTTCGAGCAACCGTGCGACGAATTCTCCAGCCCGTTCGGGCCCGGAGTCGTCAATATCCGCAGACGCGGTCAGTTGAACAGCACCGTCCCGTTCTGTGACGCGGCCGTACAAACGTTTCCCGTTTCCCGCTTCCCGTGCAGCGACCCACGCCGCCACCGGTGCCTGACATCCACCACCGAGCGCCGCGAGCAGCGCGCGCTCCGCCGAGACGGCGAGCGCACTCGCCGGATCATGCAACGGGCGCAGCGCATCCCGTGTCGACTTGTCGTCAGCTCGAATTTCGATGCCGAGCGCGCCTTGGCCCGGCGCGGGCATCACGTCGAGTGGATCGATCGGCGCGCCCTTCGCGCCGAGCCCCAGGCGCTCGAGACCGGCGATGGCGAGAAGCGCCGCGTCGAGACCTTCATGCTGCTCGACCTTGCGAACCCGCGTCGGCACATTGCCGCGCAAGGGCACCACCTCGAGATCGGGACGGAGGAAGCGCACCTGCGCGATGCGTCGCAGACTGGAAGTTCCGACGCGCTTCCCGGCGCCGAGACTCATCAGCGACTTGCCGTTGACGAGGGCTTCGCGCGGATCGTGGCGCTGTGGCACGGCGCCGAGGGCGAGTCCGGGCGGCAACATGGTGGGAAGGTCCTTGAGGGAATGCACCGCGACATCGATCCGCCCATCGAGCAGCGCGTCCTCGATTTCCTTGGTGAAGAATCCCCTCCCTTCGAGCTCGTGCAGCGGGCGATCGACTTCGGCATCGCCTCGCGTCCTGATGATAACGATCTCAGCCCGTGCGCCTCCCCCGCTCGCAGCCAGCCGCTGTTGCACCCATTGCGCCTGCCACCGCGCCAGATCACTCCCGCGGGTTCCGATTTTCACGCGAAGCGCCGGACGAGGGATTCGACAAGACCGGGGACGGTGTGTGGATCCGCTTCCATGACGTCGCGGAGGCCCAGCTCGCGCGCGGTCGCGCCCGTGATCGGTCCGATCGTCGCGGCGACAAATCGTCCGGAGATCGCGGCATCGCGGCCGACGAGATCCAGGAAATATCGAACGGTCGATGACGACGTGAACGTGACGGCGTCGATGCGACCGATCTTGATGTCGTCGGCCAGTCCGCGCAGGTCCGTCTTGGCGGGCACCGTGCGATAAACGGGAATTGACTCTGGGCTAGCGCCATGTTTCTGAAGACCGGCCGCAAGCGCGTCGCGCGCGTCCGACGCGCTCGGGATCAGGATGCGCGCATCCGCGAGAGAGCCGCTCTGCTTGGCGAGCGCATCCGCCAGCGCCTCGGCGACGAACTCGTCGGGCACGAGCGCCGGTACGACGCCTCGCTGCTTCAACGCCTCGGCCGTGACGCTGCCGATCGCGGCGACCGCGGTGGTCGCGAATACGCGCGGCGTGAGCCCCCAGGCGACGAGCCGATCGAACACGATGTGCACGGTGTTCTGGCTGGTGAACACGACCCACCGATACGCGGAGAGACCCGTCAACGCGGCGCGCAACGCGCCGAGGTTTTCGAGCGGCTGGATGCGGATCACCGGAGCAAGCACCGCCTCGGCGCCGCGGGCTTCGAGCGCCCGCACCAGCTCGCCCGCCTGTTCGCGCGCGCGGGTGACCACGATCCGGCGTCCCTGCAATCCTCCGACGCTTGTCATGCGCTGTTGCAATCTCACTGTGGCCCTACCCATTATCAACCAATGCTTCGCTCATTGCGCGCGGCGTTAGGCCGTTTTTGCGCACGCCGCGCTGCCGCCGCCCAGCGTGACGCCCCACAACGCGCGCTCGCGTGGCTCCGCCTCGGCTGCAAGGTCGCTCCCACCTTCGCCGATACGTACCCGGCGCTCGTGCATCTCTCGCGCGCGCTCGAAGATCGATGGGGTGCGGTCGAAGCGGCGCGCGAAGCCAGCGTGCGGTTTCCCGATCACGCCGATGCGTGGATGCTGCTCGGCGAGGCGCTACAGATGGTCTTTCGGCAGGACGAGGCGCTGGGGGCGTTCGAACAGGCGCTGGCGCTGGAAGAGCGCGCCGATGCAGCGATGGCGGCCGGCATGCTGTACCAGCGCACCGGCCAGTTCGTCGATGCCGCGGCGCGCTTCGCGCGCGCGTACGCCGCGGGCGGGGGCGCGACCGCGCTCTGGCACAACGCACAGGCGCTGTATGAAGCGGGAGATCACGGAGCGGCAGACGAAGCGCTGAACCTCTGGGCGACTCAGGTCCCCGACGGCCATGCGCGCCTGCCGGAGGCGCGGGCGGAGCTACGGGCGAAGGCTGCGGCGCGTCCGCAGGTACAGTGACACGGCGTAGCTGATCAGGATCACCGCCGCCACGACGTAGGCGGCGACCATGTAGCCGCCGTTCTGCGGCACCGTATCAGGCATGTCCCATCCCCGAATCCCCAGCCGTCGCCTCGAGCTGCTCGCGCAGAAACTCGAGTGCATAGCGCTGGGTCACGAATCCAACGTACAACAGCGTGAACACGCCGACCGAAAACAGCCACGTGGCCAGCATGCTACCAGGCAACGATGGAGCACTCGGCTTCAGGACGATGGGCATGGGGTGCAGCGTGCGAAACATATAGACGCTGAAGTGAACGAATGGCACCAGGCACATGCCGCAGATGCCGAGTACTGCCGCATAGCGAGCCCGGGTAGCCGGGTCGCCCACCGCGCCCCGGAGGAGCAGGTACCCGACATATAGAAGGAAGAGGAACAGCGTGAACGTCAGGCGGGCATCCCATGACCACCACGTTCCCCAGATCGGTTTCCCCCAGATCGGGCCCGTCGTGAGCACGATGGCGGCGAACACGGTTCCGACCTCGGCCGACGCCGCGGCGAATCGGTCGAGCCGCGGATCCTTTAAGAAGAGGTAGAACACGCTCGCGATGCCCACCAATACCATCGCCGACTCCGCCCAGATAGCCGCGGGGACGTGCAGGTAAAAGATTTTCTGCGCGAGCCCTTGGAGCCGCTCCACAGGCGTGAACTCCAGCGCGCGCACGTAGACTCCAACGAGCAACAGCAAGGCGGTCGCCGTAATCCACCGTCCGACGCGCACCATCCTCATTCGGTTACCGTCTCGGGAAAGAGCAGCAGGGCGAGGGAAACGAAGACGATGTCATAGGCGGCCAGCATCTTAAGCCAGCCGGCGATATCGCTCAAGGGACGATCGGTGAGCAGCGCCCCGGTCGCGCGTGCCGCCCACATGAGCGGCGGAATCATGAAGGGCAACAGCAGCACCGGGAGCAACAACTCGGCAAAGCGCGTTCGGACCGTCATGGCGCTGAACAGCGTGCCGACTGCAACAAAGCCAATTGTGGCGAGTGCGATGATGCCCACGAGAGGTAAGACGTACGGCAGCATCCGAACGTTGAAAAACAGCGCCACCAGCGGCACGCCGATCGCTTCGATCGTCGCTACGAACACGAGGTTCGCGATCAGCTTCCCGAGATAGATGCTGCCCCGCCCTATGGGAGCGAGCAGCAGTCCATCGAACGCCTGGTTCTCGAGCTCCAGCTGGAACGCGCGGTTCAACGCCACGATAGCCGCGAACGTGAACGTCACCCACAGAATGCTGGGCGCGATGTCGACCGCCGCAACCGCCGTGCGATCCAGGCCGAAATTGAACGCGAGCAAGACTAGAATGACGAAAGCCGCGGCGGACACGATGCCCGTGCGGGCGCGAAACTCGACCAGCAGGTCCTTGCGCGCGACTCGCCATGCGTGCTTCGCCCAGTCAGGCACTCGGGGAGGCGCCTCCGATCGCGCTGCGATAGGCGAGTGCAATGTCGCGCGAATCACGGCCGGCCCGCGGCGCGAGCTGCACAAAGCGGCCGTCGCGCATGAACGCGATGTCGGTCGCGAGCTCCGTTCCCTCTTCCACGTTGTGCGTGACGAGCACCGTGGCGCGGCCGGCGGCCGCGTGCTGCGCCAGCAGCCGGCTGAATGCCTCGCTCGCGAGCCGGTCGAGTCCGGTGAACGGCTCGTCGAGGAGCAGCACGCGCGGATCGTGCACCAGCGCCCGTGCGATCGCCACGCGCTGCACGAGACCGCGCGACAACGCGCGCACGGGCCGGTCCGCCTGCTCGATCAGTCCCAATCGTTTCAGAAGATCCGGCGGCGCTTGCACGTCATACAGCGACGCCCAAAACCGCAGATTCTCGCGCACAGTGAGCTGCCCATAGAGCTGCGGTTGATGGCCGATCCAGCCGACGGCGCGCCGCCCTCCTTCGACCTGCACGCGTCCACGCTGCGGCCGAATGAGACCGGCCAGGACTTTGAGAAGCGTAGTCTTCCCGGCGCCGTTCGGGCCGAAGACTGCCAGTGTTTGACCGGGTTGTACGGTGAACGAAACGCCGTCGAGGGCCCGAACGGGGGGGGAACCAAAAGCGTGATGCAGTCCCTCAGCCAGCAGCATCGATCGCTGCTGCGAGCTCGCTCAATTCGTAGGGTTTCACGAGGTAACGGCTGTGCCCGAGATCGAGGACGTTCATCAGCGGCTCCATGCTGACGTAGGCCGTCGTCACGACGACCGGCAACGTGGGGTTGGTCTCCCGAATGCGCTGGAGCAGGGCGATGCCGTCAGTATCGGGGAGCCGCATATCGAGGACCAGGACATCGGGCGCGAAGCTGCTGAGCTGGCGCATCGCCTCGGCGCCGTTGGGCGCGTAGGCCATCGCATATTTACCCTTGAAGAAGCGCTCGTAGGAGTACCGCAGCGCCGACTCATCCTCGACAAATAGGACCTTGCGCGCAGCCATGGTGGGCCAATATAGGGTCCGCGGGGTACTGCGTCAGGACACGCCGGTCTCCAACTCGAACAGATCGTCGAGCTTCGTGAGCACGAGCAGGAATCGCAGCTCTTCATTCGCGCCGCGCAGGCACACGATCTGGCGGCGCTCCGCGGCCTTGCGCTGGATCAGCATCAGCGCGCCGAGGCCGGCGCTGTCGACGGTGCGCGTTCCGGAGAGATCGATGACGAGGCGGCCGTTCCCCTCAGCAAGCAGGTCCAGTACCTCACCGGCGGCGCGGCGGAACCCGGTGCGGGACTCGAGGTCGAGCCGCTCCGGCGCCGCCAGAGTCTTCTCCATCGGGCGCGTCGACATCAGCGTGTTCTCCACGGGCAGTAGTGACATAGTTCCTCGGGTGCGGCGATACGCCACTCCGATGCCACTTCCGCTAACACACGCCTTTGCAAGCGTTTGTCGGCAACCAGGTGAGCCTGCTCACGCCCGCGCCCTGCCGCATACCGAATGGCGCGGCGCAACTTGCTAGAGTCCCCCTCTTCCTTAATATCCCCAATCATGGCGACCGACCGGATCGAAACCCTCCTCGACGAGCAACGCCGCTTCACCCCGCCCGACAAGTTCAGGAAGCAGGCCCACGTCCACGACACTGGCCCCTACGAGCGCGCCCGACGAGATCCGGAAGGTTATTGGGCGGACTGGGCGAAGCAACTCGAATGGATCCGCCCTTGGGACCGCGTGTTGGAATGGAAGCCCCCGCACGCCAAGTGGTTCCTCGGCGGCAAGCTCAACGCCTCGGTGAACTGCCTCGACCGCCACGTTCGCGCCGGGCGGAGCGGCCGTGTGGCGCTCATCTGGGAGGGAGAACCCCCGGGAGAGGTGCGGCGCATCACCTACGGCGAGCTGCACAGCGACGTGAACAAGTTCGCCAACGTTCTGAAGGGTCTGGGTGTGCGCCGTGGCGACCGCGTCGCCATCTATCTCCCGATGGTGCCGGAAGTCGCCGTGGCGATGCTGGCCTGCGCACGCATCGGCGCCGTGCACACCGTAGTCTTCGGAGGTTTCTCCGCCGAGTCGCTCCGCGACCGGATCAACGACGCCGGCGCCAAAGTTCTGATCACGGCTGACGGCGGCTACCGCCGCGGTTCGGTCGTTCCCCTCAAGGTCAATGCTGACGACGCCATCACCGCGACGCCGAGCATCGAGCACGTCGTGGTGCTCCGTCGCACCGGTCAGACGGTCGCGATCAAATCCGGCCGCGATCTGTGGTGGTCGGAGCTGATGGCCAGGGCGGCGCCCGAGTGTCCACCCGAACCGATGGATGCCGAGGATCCGCTGTACATCCTCTACACCTCGGGAACGACGGGCAAACCCAAAGGCATTCTCCACACCACGGGCGGCTATCTGACGCACGTGTATGCAACGACGAAGTGGGTCTTCGACCTGAAAGATGCGGACGTCTTCTGGTGCACGGCGGACGTCGGTTGGGTGACGGGACATTCGTACGTCGTATACGGCCCGCTCGCGCTCGGGGTTACCGAGGTGATGTATGAGGGCGCGCCCGATCATCCCAGCAAGGATCGCTTCTGGGCGTTATGCGCGAAACACGGCGTGACCGTCTTCTACACGGCTCCAACGGCGATTCGGGCGTTCATGAAATGGGGCGCCGAGCTTCCTGCGAAGCACGACTTGTCGAAGCTGCGGTTGCTCGGCTCGGTCGGCGAGCCAATCAATCCCGAAGCGTGGATGTGGTATCAGGAGCACATCGGTGGCGGTCGCTGCCCGATTGTCGATACGTGGTGGCAGACGGAGACGGGCGGGATCATGATCACGCCGCTTCCAGGAATCACGGCCACGAAGCCCGGCTCCACGACGATTCCGTTCCCGGGCGTGGAGGCGGTCTTGCTCGATGGAGAAGGACAAGAAGTGAAGGTAGGCGGTGGGTACCTGGCGATCCCTAAACCGTGGCCCGGCATGCTGCGCACGATCTGGGGAGACGACGAGCGCTACCGGCAGGTTTACTGGAGCAAGTGGAAGAACACCTACTTCCCTGGCGACGGCGCGAAGCGCGACGACGACGGCTACTTCTGGATCCTGGGCCGCGTCGACGACGTGCTCAACGTTGCCGGCCACCGCATTGGCACGATGGAAGTCGAGAGCGCGCTCGTCGACCACTCCGCGGTCGCCGAGGCGGCTGTCGTGGGACGAGCGCACGACCTGAAAGGCCAGGCGCTCGCGGCGTTCGTCACACTGAAGGAAGGACGCCAGGCCAGCGACGCGTTGCGTGAAGAATTGAAGCAGCACGTCTCGAAGAAAATCGGGGCGCTGGCGCGGCCCGACGACATTCTCTTCTCTGCCGACCTGCCAAAAACGCGCAGTGGAAAAATCATGCGCCGGCTGCTCAAGGACATCGCCGAAGGGCGCGCCCTCGGCGATACGACGACACTCGCCGATCCGGCCGTCGTCGCTAAGCTACGGGATCAGTACGAGGCGCAGGAAACGTGACACCGGAACGTTGGAACGATGGAAGGTTGGAATGTGCTTTTTCGTTCCATCATTCCATCGTTCCGTCCTTCCGTCGTAGTCCCCACGCCGCAACCACCCATATCACCGTGATAATGAGCGCGCTCCCCACGCACCAGCGGCAGATCGCGTGAATGACGAAGACTTCGAGATACGTGAGATACAGCGTGAAGACGAAGCCGATCGTCGCCAACCCGAACAACAGCACATTCCAGCCCCGCTGCACCAGCGCCGCCGGCCGTAATCCCGCCAGCGCGACGATCAGAATCACGACGTAGCCGATCACGCCATACAACGCAACCGGTTGCCCGAGAAAAACCGCCCAGCGGCTCGTCTGCACGCCTTCGCACGCGCCGCTTGCGCCGCACTTGATCGCCCCACCGATACCGATGGCGTGCAACCAGAGATAGACGGCGACGAAGAGGCCGACGAGCGCGAGCAACGCGATCGCCTGGCGCTGTCGCATCAATGATGGTCGTGCGGTTGAGCGGTCTTCGCGAGTGCCGGTGTGTGGACGAACACGCTGTCGGCGAGATGCTTGAAATCGTCAGAGGTGGGCAGGCGCCGGAACGCGAGTTTCTTGCCGCCGAGAAAAAAGGTCGGCGTTCCGTCGACCAGAAGGCCGTCGCCCTCCTGGCGGCTGAATTCGATGCGCGAGGCGTACTTACCACTCGCCATGCAGCCATCGTATTGGTCGACGTTCAATCCCGCGGCTTTGGCAAGATCGTGGAACAGGCGTGCGGGATTCTTTCCCGTCTGCGCCCAGGCGTGATTATAGAACAGCTGATCCTGCATCTCCCAAAACTTTCCCTGCTCGCCGCCGCATTGGGTCGCATGCGCCGCGTACCGCGAGTATTGATGAACGGACAGCGGATAGTCGCGCACGCGCCAGCGCACCTTCCCCGTTTCGATCAGCTGTTGGCGAATCGTCGGCATCTGTATTGTGGCGAACTGCGCGCAGATAGGGCATTCATAGTCGACGTATTCGACGATCTCGATCGGCGCATGCCCCTCGCCGAGTGTGTAGCCGCGGAAGCCGTCGTCCACCACGGCGTGTGGCGGTCCCGCTGCGGCGGCCGTCGAGCCACCGCCGCTGCGCAGCAGCACGAACATCGCGGCACCGAGCAGGACGGCCAGCGCGCCCAATACCACGTAAAACCGATTCAATCCTCCGGATCCCTCTGCCAAGGCTCCTCCTCGTCACCGTCATCGAATCGCAGCTCATCGAGTCGGTGCTGCGCATCCTCGACGATGCGGCGACTCTCGGCCACCTCGGGCGTGTCGTAGGTGCTGCGAACTTCGTAGTGGAATAGCTCGCTGCGGGCGTTGCCAAACAGTTTTTGCAGCTCGGGGACCGCATCGAGAAGACGACCCGTTCTGTCCAGCTCTTGTATTCGCTCCGCCAGCGCCCGAAGCAGCGCAACCAGTCGCTGCGCGCGTTCGGGCCCGTAGACTTCCTCGCTCATCGCTTCCTCCCGGAACACGGGAACCCGCGTCCCTGATGTGGCATTATACCACTTAACCGATTATCTTGCGGCGCCGTTTTTCACGAGGTTCTTCTAGCCCGAAAGGAAACCCCCTGCATGGCCAAAAAGCGTGGTGAGCCCCGGAAGTACGCGATCCCCACGAGCTTCGAGCAGGCACGCGACGAGCTGTTCTCGCACATTCTCCGCTGTGGAGTGCTGGAGGCCACGCCCGAGCATCAGAAGGAATGGTTCGACGACACCCTGCTGTACCTCGCCGATCGTTTCACCGACCTGACAGAGACTGAGCTGAACGAGCTACGCGTCTTGGGCGCGCGCTATTGCCGCCCCGTGGTCGCTCGGACCGCCCCCGTCGGCGCCGACGCCTGACGGCGGAACTCTCTGGGAAGGAAGGGCGCCCGCACCGGGCGCCCTTTGTATTTCTACTGCCACCAAACAGGGAACTGCCGCAGTCGCCATCCGGCGGCAACGCGGGCGCCGCCCGCCAGACCCAGCTCCACATACCAGCTGTTCCGGCGTCCGGGCGCCGCCTCGAGTCCCAGCAGAACGGCCAGCCACCCGTTGCCGGCCGATCCTCGACGGGCGCTGCAGGCGGCACCCAATCCCGCAAACAGGCCCATGCCGTTGCGCGCCGTGGGATTCACGAGTACCTGGAGCGTCAATTGGGCGCGACCCGCCGCATGGCCGTCATCGCTGCCGCCCGCGAACGCCAGTGCAATGCGCGTCTCGGTGCCCGGACGCCGCGCGATGCCGAGCTCGGCGCCGGCGAACGTGTGGCGCGCGGTCACGATCGCACCGCCGAGGCTCAATTCCGTCGCCGTGAGCTGCTGTGATTGCAGCGCCAGAAGGGGCATCACGAACAACAGGCTAGGCAATGGTGACGTCGTAACTGATCGCGATGTCGGGCGCGAGTGAAGCGATGACGGAGCAGTACTTTCCGATCGAGAGGTCCACCGCACGCCGTACCTTGGTCTCGTCGGCGCCCTCCCCCCGCACAGTGAAGTGGAAGGCGATGGCCGTGAAGCGACGCGGCTCCGTCTCACGGCGCGTCCCCTTCACGGCGATATCGACCGCTTCCAGTTTGATGCGCTGCTTCTGCAGAATGATCACCACGTCGGAGGCCGTGCAGGTGGCGGCGGCGAGGAGTAGCGTCTCGACGGGGGACGTCGCCGTGCGCGAATCGCCGTCCACGAGAATCGGCGGCCGGCCCTTCCCTTCACCTTCGAACTGCAGCTGTTGTTTCCATCGCACCGTCACTTCGGCGGTCCGCGCCACGTCAGTTGCCTCGCCGCGTCGTCAGACCCACATAGACACGGTGGCGGTGCAACTCGTCCAGGGCGCGATACTCGATGAGCCAGTTGAATGTGGAGCGGTAATGCAGCTCCAAGCCGAGCGCGAGATTGGCCCAGAGATCGGGGCATTGCGGATCGGCGGAGCAGCTCTCGCGCCCGGCGACCGAGAACCCCACGCCCAGATACGGTGTGGCGACCTCTTCATCCGCGGCGAACCGCCATAGCGCATCGAGGCTGCCGACGTAGGTGTTGGGACCATTGAAGACGCCGATCTCCGCCGATGGCCGCAGCCGAATCCGATTCGAGAACAGATTGCCCACGTCCAACGTCGTGCCGAGAACGAACTGACCGGCGCGGCGCAGGTCCGCCCCGCCGCGCACACCGAAGCCAAAGAGACCGAAGCGCGTGCCGCCGTGCGCCGAGCTTTTGGGAGGTACGAACTCCTGCGCGGTCACGAGCCTCGCACCGAGCAGTCCGATCGCCGCCATGATCATCACGCGCATCAGTGTACCCCCGCCGTCCGGCGTGCCGCGGTGCGTCCATAGTCCCAGATAGCGTACACTGCAATCGCCGCGGTGGCCCAGGCCAGACGCCGCACGTGCGGCGATTCCGCGATGGCGGCCACCAGCGTCAGCAGTTGCGCGATCGTCACCGCCTTGCCGCCGGCGCGCGCGGGCAGCGCGGTCGGCCGTCGCAGGATCCACGTCGCCAGAAATCCCAATGCGGCGACGAGATCGCGGAGCAGCACTCCGATCACCTCGTACCATTCGAGCAATCCGCGCAGCGCCACGGTCACGAACGCGACCGCCATGAACACCTTGTCGGCGATCGGATCGAGGACCGCGCCGACCCGGGAGCCCCCGAAGCGCCGGGCCAGCAGCCCGTCGGCGACGTCGGTCGCCGCGGCTGCGGCCACGATGGCGAGCTGCCAGAGCGGCGCGCGCACGAATGGAAACACCGCCGCGAGTGGAAAGCGCAGCGCCGTCGCGACATCGGCGGCCGTAATCGTCGGTTTCACTTGCCCCTGTCTACCACGCGTCGTACCTTCACCTCGTGGACGTCAAGCTGCTGAAACAAGCGGCCATCTTCCAGGATCTCGACGACGGCGAGCTCGCCCGCGTCGCCGAAGTGTGCCGCGAGCAGAAGTTCACCTTGGGCCAACACGTCTTCAAAGAAGGCGATTCGGGCAACCGGCTGTTCCTCATCTCGGATGGTGAAGTCCGGATCTCACGGACGATCCCGGGCTCCGGTGAAGAAGCGTTGGCCGTACTCAAACCGGGCTCCTGTTTCGGCGAGATGTCGATTTTCGACCGGTCCGAACGTTCCACCGACGCCATCGCCAACACCGGCTGTACGCTGATCACCATCTCCCGTTCCGATTTCGAGCTTCTCCTCGACTTCAATCGCGACATCGCCTACAAGGTTCTGTGGTCGGTCGTGCGGCTCCTGTCCGCCCGGCTGCGCGTGACGAACGACAATCTGCGGTCGTTCCTCGCGATGTCCATGTTCTAACGGAGGACCTCGTGAATTCCTTGACGCCGTACGCGGCTTTCTTCATGCGCCTGGCGGTGGGCGGGGTGTTCTTACTCCACGGCATCGCCAAGTTCGACCGCGGCATCGGGGCGACTGCGCAATTCCTCGCGATTCACCACATCCCCTTCGCCACGATTTTTGCCGTGATCGTCATGGCGATCGAAACGGTGGGCGCGCTCTGCGTGCTGCTCGGCATTCTGACGCGCGCGTGGGCCGCGGTGATGGCGGTGGAAATGGCGGTGGCGATCGTCGCGGTGAAGCTCCCCGGACACCAGAACCTCGAGCTGGAAGCACTATTGCTCGCGGGTGCGGTCACGCTTGTCGCGCTCGGCGACGGGCCGCTCTCGATCGCGGTGCGGTTCAAGCAGCCCAGCAGCTAATGCAGGATTCTTAAGACCCCCGCGTCGGCGCCGGCGCGGAGGAAACTCTCAGGGTCCGTTGCGGGAATCGCGAGGCCCGTCTGCTTGCGCCAGCGTTTGGCGCTCGCCTCCATGTACTGTTCGAGCGAGCCCGCGGCCCATTCGGCGGCGTCGTCCTTCATCTGCCGCACGATTTCTTCCCAGGTTCCGACGTATGTCGATCCCGAAACCGTACTCACACGGTGCACGTCTCCATCGCTGCTGCCATTGCCGCCCTTGTTTTTCATCCCCTGCAGCTCGGTGAGCAGCGTGCCGAACAGCTCGAGCTGCCGCGGGTCGCGGATCTGGCCGTCGGGCCGCATGGCTTCGATCTCCGCGAGGACGAGGTCTTCGGGGGCGGCGTCGCCGGTGATTTCGTTCAGGCGATCGTGCCACGGGACGAGCTCGGGGTCGTCATCGGCGAGGCGATACACGCTCTTCTTGAGCTCGACGAGCCGCCAGATGGCGAGCGCGTCGTAATGCTCCTCGGGCCCCGTGCGCTCGAGGTGAAATAGCGCGGCCTCGTACTCGCCGCGGTCGTAGAGCAGATTCGCCAAGTAGATCCGCGCTTCGCCAAGGCTGGGATCGAGCTCGAGGGCGCGACGCAGCCAGTGTAGGCTGCCGCCCTCGTCGGCAAGGCGGTGCGCGGCGTACCCGACGCAGGCGGCCGCATCCGCGGAATCGGGATGCGCGTTCAGCGCGCCTTCAAAGAAGCGGCGTGCCTGGTCGAGGACTCCCTCGCGGAACAAGGCGCGGCCGATCTGCAACATCAGATCGTGATCGTCCTGGAATCCCAAGACGATCACGCGCTCGAAGCAGGCGATCGCCGCGCCGCGCTCGCCGAACTTCAGCAGGACTTCGCCGAGGCCCGCCAGCGTGTCTTCATGATCGGGATCGAGACCGCGCGCCTCTTCAAACGAGCGCCGCGCCCAGGCATACTCCTCGCGCGCCAACCGCGCATAGCCCATACCCACGTGCAGCTCGACGGCATGCGGGTACAGACCGAGCCCTTCACGCAGAGTATCTATCGCGTCGTCGTACTGTCCTTCGTTGTAGAGCTGATGCGCACGTTCGTCGTATTCGTCGGAACTGAGGAACGGATCCGACATCGAACGGGACCCTCCGGGATGGTTGCGCTATGATAAGAAACGGCGAACGGTTACACAAGCGACCCCGGGCCGCTATTTTGACCGGCCATGCCCTCGGCATTCACTGCCATTCCGGACGGCTCCGTTACATCACCAGGTGGATTCACCGCCGCCGCCGCGCACGCCGGCCTGAAATCGGATGGCGCGCTCGACGTCGCGCTGCTCGTCAGCACGACGAGCTGTGCGACGGCCGGCGTCTTCACCCGCAACGCGTTGCGTGCTGCACCTGTCATCTACGATGCCGATCTCTTGAGCGAGCGGCCGGGGCGCATCCGTGCCGTCGCGATGAACGCGCGCGTCGCCAACGCGTGCACCGGCGCGCCGGGACTCGAGGCCGCCCGGGCTATGGCGCGCTCCGCGGAAGAAGCGGCCGGACTGCCGCCCCGCACCGCGCTGGTGCTCTCGACCGGCGTGATCGGCATCCCGCTCCCCATCGACAAGGTGGGCGGCGGCCTGCGGCAGGCGGCGGCAAAACTGTCGTCCGGCGGCGGCATCGATGCGGCCCGCGCGATCATGACGACCGACACGCGACCCAAGCACTGCGCCGTCCGCCTGGAGGGAAGCACCGCTATCACGATCGGTGGAATCGCTAAAGGCGCCGGCATGATCCATCCCGACATGGCCACCCTGCTGGGCGTGATCACGACCGACGCGGTATCGGAGCCGGGCGTCCTGGGGCCATTCCTGCGCCGCGTAGCTGATCGGACCTTCAATGCGATTTCCGTCGACGGCGACACCAGCACGAATGACACCGTCCTCCTGCTCGCAAACGGATCGTCGGGAATCGACCCATCTCGCGACGGCGCCGTATGGAAGCATTTCGAGGAGGCAGTCACCGACGTCGCGCGGACGCTCGCGTTAGCCGTGGTGGAGGATGGCGAGGGCGCGACCAAGCAGCTTCAGATCCAGGTCGTCGGCGCGCAAACGGAAGCGCACGCGCGCGAGGTGGGACGCGCGATAGCGCGCTCGTCGCTGGTGAAGACCGCGATCTACGGCGGCGACCCCAATTGGGGTCGCGTGCTGGCGGCCGCCGGCGCGGCCGGCGTCCCGCTCGTCTCGGAGCGGATCACCCTCGAGGCCGCAACTGATGGTGGTTGGTTCACGCTGGCGACAGGTGGTGCGACGGCGCTCGCCGACATCGGGCGTGCGCGGCGCATTTTCGAGCAGAAAACCATTCGCCTCCGGCTCGACCTCGGATTGGGTCGAGCGGAGGCGGTGGTGTGGACTTGCGATCTTTCTCCGGACTACGTCCGGATCAACTCCGACTACACGTCCTAGCTTACGGCTTTGCCTTGGTCGTGTCGCGGGGCATGGCGGCCGCTTTGCCTTTGCCCTTGCGTGCACGATGACGACGAGCCTTGCCCTTCGTGCTATCGGCGCTCTGCGAGGCGCTGGTCTGCGCCTTCGGGGCGGCCGATGCCGCCGGCTGTTGCGTGGGCTGCTGCGCCGCGAGCGCGGGGGCTGCGATGAGAGCCAGCATCAGCAGGGTTTGACGAACCATGTGTTGCCTCGGGTTTAGGGACGTTCTTACGACCCTTTTGTCCGGCGCCGCGTCACAGCGGGCGGGACCTCGGCGGTCGGCACGTTTGGGAGCAACGCCCGGACACGCGCCAGGGCGTCGGCATGCGTGCGACCGCCCGCCCGCTGCAGCTCGTGATCGGCGGCGACGGCCACGTCCAGCAAACGCATGCCATGCAAGCCTTTGTTGTGCGCTTCCACGAGCAGATCGGCGGCCGAATCGGGATTGAAGCGGTGCGCCACGAGATCGGCAGCGGCGTGCAGGACCGGCCCCGGCGGCTCGTTCGGCGCCACGGTGAGCAGCCGCTCGACGATCGCGGGAGCGAGCCCACGGGCGAGTGCTGCCGAGACCGCCGCGACGTGCGCCTCGGGCGCCTGCTGGTCGGGCATCACCCGCCCGACGAGGACGCGCGCCTCACGCAGCTGCAGCAGGCTGCGGCGTACGCCATTCACCAGTCGATCTGTGGGAACGCCTTTCGCGCTTCCTTCGAGGGCCTTCTGTACCAGCGGTTCACTCGGGAGGCTCTCGGCCACCGCCGCCGCGATCAGCGAATCGATGGCCGGAAGCGCGGCTGGTGGAACGCGGCCCGCCAACCTGCTTGCCGCACCACCACCGTTTTGCGCGGCGAGCGGCGCCGCAACGAGCACGAGCACCAGCGCCACTCTCACCGTAGAGTCGCGTCGTCGTCTAACGACGCCTGCGCGGGTCTGACGATCAGCAGCGAGTTTTCGCCCCCCGCGCCGAACCCGTCGTCGACGTAACGGCCTGCGAGCGGATCGGGCACCCAGCGCTCGCCATCCACGACGAACATGTACTCGTGGGGTCCCGCGGGGAGCACCGCCGCACCATGCCAGATGCCGTCGTGATTCTCATCGCGCAGATGCAAGCTGCCCCGGCTCCAGTCGTTGAATGAGCCGACGACTTCGACCGATCGCGCGCCCGGGAAGCGACCCACGAACTGCGCGACGCCTTGATGCGGACCAGGTATCGGACTCCGTGTGGATTGCGTGGAGATCAGCAGGATCGCGGCAAGGCCGGCCGCCAACGCCAGTGTCCATGCCGGCCGCAACCGCAGAGTCACGGCGCGTGGCCTGGCAAACCAACGCATGAGTCTGGGCCCCGGCCGGATCCGTTCGGGCTTCAGGTCGTGAATGTCGGCCATGACGCGCGCGGCGACGCTGACTGCCGGCAGCGTCTGTAGGAGATTGGCCGCGCCCATCAGGCGCGCGTACGCCTCCCGCAGATCCATCGGCAACGTGCCGGGATCGCGCACGCCGTCGAGCGCTTCCTGCAACCCGGGATCGATTGGGCTCATGGCCATCATACCAGTTCCTCCAGCGCCGCCAGCAACGCTTCCCGGGCACGATGGACGCGCATCTTGAGCGTCGGAATTCGCGCGCCGGTCACGGCTGCCATTTCTTCGTAACTCATCCCTTCCACGTGTTTCAAGACGAATGCCTCGCGCTTTTCCGCCGGCAGCGCATTGAGCGCTCGCTCGACCAGCGCGACCTGCTCTCCCCGCTCCAGCGCCGCCCAAGAATCCGACGCGTCCGCTAGCGGCGGGGCCTCGCTCAGCGAGATGTCATTCGTCCGTCGCCGGGCGAGGTGGCTGCGGCAGCGGTTACCGGTGATTCGATAGAGCCAGCTCCGCAGCCGCGCCGGATCGCGGCACTGTGCCAAATGCCGGTAGGCGCGCACAAGACTCTCGGCGACCGCGTCCGCCGCCGCATCGGGATTCCCGAGCATCCGTGTGGCGAAGCGTAGCAATCCCGGCTCATACCGCCGGATGAGAATCCCGAACGCCTCCCCATCGCCACCCAGGACGCGGGCAACGACCTCCACATCTGACGGGGCGCCGTCGTTCACCATCTGAGTGACCCCCAGGGGTAGGGCTTCGTCACGGGTTTGCAACGGTTTCGCGCGCCGCACTCAGAAACGTCGAGGCGCGAAGGCCGCTACCTGGAACGCCGCCGGCGAACGCTTCGAGCGTCGCTTCGGCACGGCGGCGATACGAGGGATCGCCGGTCACTTCCGCGAGTCGCGTCAGCACCCGAGCTGCAACGGCGTTCGCGCCGGGCAACATGTCGTCGAACGCGTGCTTCGTCCGGTCGGCGAGTACGGGGGTCGCCACGTCGGGAGCGGATGTCGGTAGCGCCGGAGCAGCGGTGTCGTAATAGCCGCCGAGCGAATCGGCATACCCGCGATCGAGCAGCGTGATGAGATCCATCGCGACGTCGAGGTAGCGACGCTCGCCGCTGAGCTGATGCGCCGCGACGCACGCGGACGCGACCTGGACCTGGTCTTGCAACAGACCATGCGCCGTCGTCGCCGCCGGTCCGAGCATCCCGCCGACGGAATGACGCACGCCCCAACCGCGCGCGTACGCGCGTTGCAGCAGTCCATCGAGGGCCGTTTGCGCGCGCTGCTCGGCGCCATTTTCGCCCAATGTCGCGCCTGCAAGCAGCGCCGCCTCGATCACGTACGCCTCCTGATCCACGAACACGGCGCGCTCGTCGGTCGATTCTTCGTGGCCGGATCCCCAGCGGAGGTCGCGTGCCAGCGAGCGCACCGATGCGCGTCCCGACTCGCGGAATCGGGCCTCGCCGGTGACGACCCAGGCCTGCGCGAGGAGGCCGGTCAACGCCGCGCGCACGAGTCGCGGCGGATCTTCACCGGCGCTCGCGGCTGCCGTGTCGAGCATGAGATACAGCGCACGCCGCGCGACTGCCAGCGACACGGTGTCGCGGGTCCTGGCGTACTCGGTGAGGAGTAACGAGACCGCCGCCGCATGCATGACGCTGCCTGCCGCGGAGCGGGAACGAACGGCATCATCGAGCTCGTTTCTGACTGCCGCGATGGCGCCTTGAATCAACCCCGTCCGCAGAACGCCCCGGGACGCGTCATTCCCCGTGAGCATCAGTTGCCGCACCAAGGCGGCGTGCTGCACGATGACGGACCGCTGGTCGTGATAGCTGCGCGCGACTTCCGGCAGCAACTGCTTCAGGCCGCGCCCCGTAACGGGATCGTCGGCGGGAAAATAGGTGCCGCCGAAGAACGGCGCGCCGTCGGCCGTGAGAAAAACGGTGAGCGGCCAGCCGTGCAGACCCGCGAGCCGCTCGACGGCCGTCTGATAGCGCTGCGCGACATCCGGCCGCTCGTCCCGGTCCACACGGATGGGGATGAAGAGCGCGTTGATGAGCGTGCCGATTTCCGGATCGGTGTAGATCGCGCGATCGGTCTCGGTGCACCAGCGGCACGCTTCGCCACCGACGTAGAGCAAGACCGGTCTGTCGAGCTTCGCCGCGAGGACGAATGCATCGCGTCCCCACGGCTGCCATTTGACCGGCTGGCGGGACGCGCGCGCGAGATAGTTCGTGGCGGAGTTGGCCATGCGATTGCTGAGCGGCCCGCGCTCGGCAATGCAGGCGGCGCCGAGGACGAGAAGTAACAGTGGAGAACGCACGTGGAGCGGTCTGTGCACCTGAAGAGTACCCGTCGCTTCGCCGGGCCGTTCCGCGACCCGTCTCGCAGGCGGCGCTATATTGCCCGCATGACACACGTCATCATCACCACCAAGGCGAATGGCCCGCTCATCGTCGAGGGGCCGGTGAGGATCGTAACGCCCGATGGCCGGGAGTTGACGCCGCCGCCGCGCAAAGACGGCAAATCGGCGGAAGTCGTTGTGCTGTGCAGATGTGGGGGCTCACAGACAAAACCCTTCTGTGACGGAACGCACAAACGCAATGGGTTTCAGGACGGCCAAGTTACCCCCGGCTAGCGGGACCATATTATGTTGTCTGGCGCTTTCAGGCTTCCCGTTCATCCCGTGCCCCCGAACTGGAGGAGCGACCGACAATGGCGAAGGGAAAGGCCCCGATGGCCGCGGATGAAGGTTACTGTGTGAAGTGTAAGGCGAAGCGGAAGATCTCGAACGCCCAGCAGGTGAAGATGGCGAACGGCCGCCCCGCGCTGAAGGGTGTCTGTCCCGTGTGCGGGACCGGAATGTTCAAGATTCTGCCGCCTGCCGCCGCCAAGTAAGCCCCGCGGTCTCTCATTGACGTGCCCCCGACGACACTGGTCGGGGGCGCGTTGTTTTATAGCGCATCGTGTAGCAGGCCGAGCCCACGTCCCGGCAGTAGTACGCCAGAATCTCGAGCTTCGCGTAGCGGCCGTCCGCGGTTCGTACGGCATACACGTGATGCTTCGACGTGAGCAGATGCGAGAGCATGCTGTACGCGTACCACTTTCCGATCCCTGGATTGGTCGTGTCTGCGCCGAACGTGGTCGCTTCGTAACCCGCGCCTGGGACGTCGACCACGGAATCGAAGCTCACCGGCCCCAGGTCCTGCGCGCCGGCTCCCGGAGCGGTGATGACGTGATTGCGCCGGAACGCGAGATCCCACGGTCCGGAATTCACGATTGCGTTGCGAGCGAAATCGAATAACTGCCAGCGGTCTCCACGCGAGGCATCCAGCGTATAGAGTCCGTCGCCGGCTGGTGCCGACGCAGAAGTCAACGTGTAGGGCGGCAAATCCGGCTTGACGAACGCGCCGATCAGGAGCGACGTGACGAGCAGGAGGAAGGCGCCTGCCAACACCCAGACCAGAATCGGCGGCCGGTTCAATCCTCCACCATGTATGGGTACCACGGCTCGCGCGGCGGCACGAAGTTCTCCTTCACCGCGCGGGCGCTCGTCCAACGAATGAGGTTGAGCAGGCTGCCGGCCTTGTCATTGGTGCCGCTCGCGCGGGCGCCGCCGAACGGCTGTTGCCCCACGACCGCCCCCGTTGGCTTGTCATTCAGGTAGAAGTTGCCGGCGGCGTAGCGCAACGCCGCGTCCGCCTCGGCCAGCGCCGCGCGGTCCTGCGCGAAGACGCCGCCCGTCAGGGCGTAGGGCGACGTGCGATCCACGAGCGCCAGCGTGTCCTTCCATTTGCTCTCTGGATAGACGTACAGGGAGAGGACCGGTCCGAAAATCTCTTCAGACATGGTGCGATAGCCGGGATCGTCGACCTGGATCACGGTGGGCTGCACGAAATACCCTTCGCGATCATCGCAGTCGCCGCCGAACACCACTTTGACCTTCGCGTCTGTCTTCGCGCGGTCGATGTACTGTTTGATCTTATCGAACGCCTTCCGGTCGATCACTGCACCCATGAAGTTCGAGAAGTCGGCGGGATCGCCTACGCGCACGTTCGCCAGCATGCCGAGCATGCGCTCGCGCAGCTTCGGCCACAGCGAATCGGGGACGTAGCCCCTCGACGCGGCGCTGCATTTCTGTCCCTGGTACTCGAACGCGCCGCGCACGATGCCGGTGGCCAGCGCATCGACGTCGGCGCTCGCGTGCGCGAGGATGAAGTCCTTGCCGCCCGTCTCACCGACGAGACGCGGGTAGTCGGCATAGCCGGTGAGATTCGTCGCGACCTGCTTCCACAGCGTCTGAAACACTTCGGTCGACCCGGTGAAGTGAATGCCGCCGAGGTGACGATCGCCGAGGAGCCGCTCACTGATGAGCGTCGCGGGTCCGGGGACGAAGTTCACGACACCGGGCGGCAGCCCGGCCTCCTGCAGCACGCGAAAGACGAGGTAGTTCGAGTACACAGCGGTCGCCGCGGGCTTCCACACGACGGTGCAGCCCATGATCGCGGGCGCGGTCGGCAGGTTGCCGCCGATGGACGTGAAATTGAAGGGTGTGATCGCGTAGACGAAGCCTTCGAGCCCGCGGTAGTCCATCGCGTTCCACGTCCCGCCCCCGGTGGGCGAGATCGGCTGTTCGGCGTGAATGCGATCGGCGTAGTGGGCGTTGAAGCGCCAGAAATCGATCAGCTCGCATGCCGCATCGATCTCCGCCTGGAACGCGGTCTTGCTCTGTCCCAGCATGGTCGAGCCGTTGACCATCGTGCGCCAGCGAGTGGCGAGCAGATCGGCAGCCTTGAGGAACACCGCCGCTCGCTCCGCCAAACTCCGGCGCGACCAGTCGTGCCATGCTTCCCGCGCCGCGGCGATCGCTGCTTGAACTTCTTCAGGACCGGCCTGGTGCACCTTGGCCAGAATGTGGCGATGACGGTGCGGCATGACGGCGTCGGCCGTACGGCCGGTACGGATCTCCTTGCCGCCGATGACGATCGGAATCTCGATTTGTTGGCCACTCAAGTCTTTGAGTGCCTGCTTGAGCTCACCGCGCTCGCGGGTCCCCGGCGCGTAGGAGAGGACGGGCTCGTTGACGGGGGTAGGGATCTTCGCTGCGTTCATTCGGGAAATGTAACCGGGGAACCCCTGCGTGTTTGCGAGGTGACATGAGCATCGATCCGCGCACCCGTATCGGCCACGTTCATCTGACTGTCAGCGACTTGGATCGCGCCCTGAGATTCTACCGGGATGCATTGGGGTTCGAAATCACGGCTCGCTACGGGCCCGACGCCGTCTTCCTGTCGGCCGGTGGCTACCACCATCACATCGGACTCAACACGTGGGCGGGCCGTGGCGCGCAGCGGCCGCCGGCGGGCACGACGGGGCTCTATCATTTCGCGATCCTCTTTGCCGACCGTGCCGCCCTTGCCGCCGCTGTGCGCAGAGTGATCGAGAATGGTGTGGCTCTTGAAGGCGCGTCCGATCACGGCGTCAGCGAGGCGGTGTACCTGCGCGATCCCGACGGCAATGGCGTTGAGCTGTATCGCGACCGGCCTGAAAACGAATGGCCGCGTGGCCCGGATGGCGCCATCCGGATGCACAGGCGGCCTCTCGATCTGGAAGCTCTCCTCGCTGAGACTTAAGGGCGGCGGCTGTCGCCTTCTCGCTGCGGCGGAACCGGCAGTACGATCGTAAATGTCGTGCCCGCGCCGTGTCCCGCCCCCGAATCCACTCTCACCGTTCCGCTAAAGCCTTCGGCGACACCGCGTAGCTTGGCAATGCTCGTCGCCGTGCCGCTGCCACGCACGACGAGCTCGAGGTCCCTTCCTCTTTGATCGAGCTGCACTCGGACCCGCGTCGGCGTCTGGGCGGTCGCGTCGGCGGCATTGCGCACGAGGTTCACAAGCAGGTCGAACAGCGCATTGGGATCGCCCTTTAGGTACGTGGCCTCGAGCGCGGTCGTGAAGTCCAGATCGATGCCACGATCGCGCAGCAGGCGTCGCTCCAGGGTGAGACACGACCGCACCACACGAACCGCATCGAAGCGCTCGGCACGCCCGCCCGCGCGTGCGCGGTCCCGCACCACGCGCAGGAACTCGGACGTTCGGTCGAGGTCCTCGAGCACCTCGCCGAGGTCGTCGAGGAGCGCGAGACGCCGGTCGGCCGCGAGATCCACCCAGCGGCCAACCGATTCCATCGCGAGCTCCAGTCCCGCGCGGGCGGCAGTCAATGGGTTGCTGGCCTCGTGAGCAATCATTCCCGACGGGAGTGTAGCCGTTTCGTGCGACGCCGGGGCGTCGATCAGGCCGAGCGCCAGGCCGGCCAGCTCGAGCGCGAGCCGTTCTTTGCTGCGCCGTTCGCGGCCCTGCGGCGGTGGCGCCGGCGGGCGTGACCGCACCGGCGCGATCACCCACGCGTCGGATGTCGCTCCTGGCGCAGCGACCCACCGCGAGCCGATCGGAATCGGGATACTCCAACGCCGCAGCGTCGCCTCGAGATCGAAGCGCGGTGTACGCGATTGATCGCTGGTCGCCCGGGGAACGGCCTCGTGCTCGCCGGTCACCTCCCACAGGGTGACCGGCTGGCCGATGACCGCACTTGCTTGACGGAGTACTTCGCCTGCGTCCAAAATCTCCTCCATCGATATCCCCAAGGCTCACAGGGAGATCAGGTGGGGGCGCACCCTAGAGATGTGGGTTGCTGCCCGGCCCGTCAAGCGGTACTGTGGGTTTTATGACCACGCCTCCATCGTATCCACCGCGGCCGTCGACAGGCCGCTCGTCATTTGCCGTCGCCATGAAGGATTACACGTTCGTCCGGCCCGGGATCGCAGTGACGATCAGCGCCGTCACGTTGACGCTTTCGCTGGTCATTGGCCTGTGGCTGATTATCTCACTCAGCGAAGCGGCCGAGACCGTCTCCCGTGGTGCCCGTACGTCCGAAACGCTGCACCGTTACAATGCCGGACTCGAAGTCTGGCGCCAAATGGCGACCGGGACGGATCCCGGATTCCGCCGGGTCGAGGCCGTGGCGCAGCGCGACAGTCTGGGACGAAGGCTGCGCGTCCAGCTCGCGGATCTCGCGAACGACATGACCGACCAGCACGAGCACGCGCTCGTGCAAACGGTCCTAGGCGGTCTCACGAGCGTCAGCACGGGGGCCGGCACCGATGCGCGCCAGGCCATGATCGTGCTGCTCGCCAAGCAGGATTCCGCCATGTTCCGCGCGGCGCAGCGGTCCCAGCAGGCGGTGCTGCTCTCCGCCGTCCTGCTGGCGTTGACGATCATCGCGGCGGGCACGTTGATTGTTCCGATGGCATGGCTGTACGTCCGCTACAAGCGGGGCACGACCATTGAAGTCAAAGTGTAGGCTCCCGTTATGACGGTCCGGCGAACGGACTCCGAGGCCCGCGCCCGTCGCGGGCCTTTTCCCACCATTGAAAGCTCACGCGAACGCGAGCGGCTGCGGACCGTCGTGTTGCCGGCCCACGACGACCTCGCCTCCCTGGTCGCCGACCGTATCGTGGAAGTCGTCGACCGCGCGACGCGCGCCCGAGGCAAAGCGGTGCTCGGGCTCGCGACGGGCAGCACCCCTCTCGGTGTCTATAACGAGCTGATCCGCCGTCATCAGGCGGGGGACATCGATTTCTCGCGCATCATCACGTTCAATCTCGACGAGTACTACCCCATCGCGCCCGACAACCCCCACAGCTACCACCGCTACATGTGGGAGAACTTTTTCGAGCACGTGAACATCGCGCGCGAAAACGTGCATATCCCGGACGGCATGACCGCGCGCGATCGCCTGCCCGAGGCGTGCGCGGCGTACGAGCAGGCAATCGCCGACGCGGGCGGCATCGACTTCCAAGTCCTTGGCATCGGGAAGACGGGACACGTCGGATTCAACGAGCCGGGCTCCTCCGCCACGTCGCGGACGCGACTTGTCACGCTCGACACGCTGACCCGCAAGGACGCCGCTGCGGATTTCTTCGGTGAGGAGAATGTGCCGCGCGAAGCGATCACGATGGGTGTGGCCACGATTCTCGAGGCGCGGGAAGTCGCGCTGATCGCCACGGGCGAGCACAAGGCCGCCATCGTTTCCCGCGCGGTCGAAGGCGACGTCTCCGGCGATGTCGCCGCGACGTTCTTGCAGCGTCACGCGAGCGTGGCCGTCTACCTCGATCTCGCCGCCGCGGCCGATCTCACGCGCATCAAAACGCCGTGGGTGCTCGAGCAAGTCGACTGGACTCCGCCCCTTGTCGAGCGGGCCGTGGTCTGGCTCGCGGAACGCACCGGCAAAGCGGTGCTCAAACTCTCGGCCCGCGATTACGCCGAGCATCAGCTGAGTCCGCTGCTCGCCCGATTCAATTCAGCGGGTCCGATCAACGGTCAGGTGTTCAACCGGCTGCGCGACAAGATTCGCGGCAGGGCCAAGCTTCCCGCGCACGAGCGTGTCCTCGTCTTCTCGCCGCACCCGGACGACGACGTCATATCGATGGGCGGCATTCTCCGCAAGCTGTGGGAGAACGAGAACGCCATCGTCGTCGCCTACATGACGAGCGGCAACATCGCCGTCTTCGATCACGACGTGCGGCGCCATCTGGACTTCGTGGAGCGTGCAGCGGGAGCGCTCAGTCTGGACACCGCCGCCGTGCAGCGCGCGCGCGCGGCCGCCGAGGCCGCCGAGAAGAAGAAGCAGCCGGGTGACGTGGACCTCCCGATGGTGCAGGATCTGAAGCGTTTCATTCGCGAGTCGGAGGCGATAGCGGCGCTCGGCGCGGTCGGTATCCCTCCGAGTGCCGCGCGGTTTCTCAATCTTCCCTTCTATCAAACAGGCGAGGTTCGGAAACGCCCGCTCGGCGACGAGGACATCGCGATCGTCAAGCGCCTGTTCGACGAGGTGCGGCCGAATATGGTATTCGTCGCCGGCGATCTCTCAGACCCGCACGGCACGCATCGCACCTGCAAGATGGCGGTCGAGCGGGCGCTCGCCGTTTACGAAGGTCCGGCCCCCGAAGTGTGGCTCTATCGCGGCGCGTGGCAGGAATGGGCGCTGACCGAGGCCGACGTCCTGGTGCCGCTCTCCCAGGAAGAGCTGCGCGCCAAAGTCCTGGCGATCTTCCGCCATCAATCGCAGAAAGACACCGCCCCCTTCCCCGGCGGTCACGACGACCGCGAATTCTGGCAACGGGTGGAGGCACGGAATCTCGAGACCGCCGCCCGGGCCGACCGGCTCGGGCTGCCCGAGTATTACGCGATGGAAGCCTATGTAATTCAGCATACTTAGCCGCAGATCGTTGCACCGCGCACCGGCTGTTCATTATGTTGGCCCCGCGTCTTCCCCTTAGGAGGAGCCAGCAATGAACGCAACGACTACAAAAGCACTCAGCTTGGCTCTCGTCGTGGCCGTTTGGACAATCGTCTCACATCTCGGGAAGCTGCCGCTGCAGCTGTGGCCCGTGATTGTGGGCCTCGCCTGCTTCATAGGCGCCGGCGGCGGAATGATGGGGCTCCAGAAGTCGATTCTTGGCAGTTTGTCCGGGGTAGTATGGGCGCTCATCTACGCCTCCGTGGCCGGCGCGCTGGGACACTCGGAAGTAGCGGATGCATTGATCCTGGGCGCCGCGGTGTTCGGCATGGTCTTGCAGGCGCGCGTGCCCTTGCTGTCGTACACGGCCGGCGCGTTCATCGGCGCCGCCACGGCGCTGGGTGCCCGCGCGGTGACGATCAATGGCAGCATCCGCGTCGCGATCGCCTTAGCGATCGGCTGTGTGCTGGGAATCGTGGCAGAACGGGTTGCGGAGATGATTGGTCGGATGCGGGTCGTTCCAGCGATGTCAAACCGCTGATCGCACGCTTCTCGGAAGGGAGCAAGGCACATGCGTGTAGGCTCACTCGCCGCCGCATGTGCCTTTGCCGTTTCACCGCTCGCCGCACAGGATAGCACCCGCAGCGCTCAAGATTCCGCGCCGCGGGTGTTTCTCGATTGCCCCGATACGTTCTGCGATTTCGACTACTACCGCACCGAAATCACGTTCGTGAACTGGGTCCGCGACCGTCAGTTCGCGCAAGTGCACGTGCTGGTCACCACCCAATCGACCGGCGGGGGACAACAATTCACCGTCGACTTTATCGGGTCCGAGCGGTTCGCCGGCGCGGCAGACACGCTGCGCTGGATTTCTACGACCAGCGACACACAGGATGATATCCGCCGCGGCCTGGCCCGAACCTTCAGACTCGGATTGATCCGGTTCGTCGCCAAGACGGCGGTGGCGCCAAATATCGAGATCTCCTACAACGCACCGGCGAGTGCCGCCGCACAGGTGCACGACCCGTGGAATTATTGGGTCTTTCGGGCGCAGATGAACGGGAATCTGCAGGGCGAGAAGACATTCAAGTTCGAAAACTGGTTCAGCACTCTTTCCGCCAATCGCGTGACCGAGGCATGGAAAGTCCGTCTTTCTGTAAACCAGAATTACAACCAGAGCGACTTCACGATCACCACGTTCGATTCGCTGGGGAATCCATCCGGCGAACAAGTCATCACGAGTATTAGTCGCGGGTACGATGCGAGCGCACTGATGGTCCGAAGCTTGTCGACCCACTGGTCGGCCGGGGGGCGCGGATCAGTGTCGTCCTCAACCTTCCTTAACGAGAAGCTGGCAACGTCAATAGCCCCTGCAATCGAGTACGACGCCTATCCATACTCGGCATCAACGCGACGACTGCTCACATTCCGTTACGAGATCGGGCCGAAGACATTTCGGTACCGCGACACCACCATTTTCAACCGCGTAGCCGAGACCCGGTTCAATCAGCTACTGAATGTTTCGCTCAGTGTGAAGCAGCCGTGGGGCTCGACCGGTATCGCGGTGGAGGGCAGCAACTACCTGCACGATTTCAGGAAGAACCGCGTGACCGTGTTCGGCAACGGCGAATTCCGGCTGTACAAGGGGCTCTCGCTCAATTTCGTCGGGAGTGTCGCGCTGATTCATGACCAGCTGTTCCTACCGAAGGCGGGCGCGACGGAGCAGGAAGTGTTGCTGCGGCGGCGCCAGCTCGCGACGTCGTATAACTATTTCACATTCTTCGGCTTGAGCTATACGTTCGGCTCGAAGTTCGCCAACGTCGTGAATCCCCGCTTCGAAGGCGGGGGCGGCGGCTTCTTCATCATCCAGTAATCGGCCCTACAAAAGACCAAACCCGGAGCCACGCGCTGCACTCCGGGCTGGTGAGGCCGGGCCAAGCGGCCGTCGACGCTTGGGCCACGACCTCTGCTCGTACTGCTGCGAATGTAGAGCCGTTTCCACCTTGACTTTGTCAGAGATCGGTCCAGCCACGTCCGGGAACTGTTGCAGGGGTCCGTCGAAAGGCGGATTCTTCAGACCATGATGCTCCGCGTGCGCCGGGGTGCCGTGGTCGGCACTCTACTGGTTCTGGCATTCGCCGTCGCGGTGGTGCTCGCGGTGCAGGCCTATGGCGTCGCGCGCTATCACCGCGCGCAAGCGGATCGTGTGCTGCGCGACTACGCGGCCCTGGCGGCCGCGCGCGTCGCCCAGCGCAGCGCCCAGGAGATCTACTACGCCGTTATTGCGCCGCTGAATGCTGTGCAGCGCGCTCACGAGATGGCGCCGCACAAGCCACTGCCCGCACCGAAAGACCTGCGCGTCGACGCGATGGAGCATGAATTCTCGCTCCTGCCGTACATTCGCTTCACGTTCCGCATGGACTTCAAGACGCGCCGCCTGCAAACGGCGGGCCAGCCCTTGCCGGCCGCGGTACGCGCCTGGCTCATCGACACACTTCCGGTCCACACGCGAACCGTCTACGACACGTCGTGGCACATGGGGACCGTCCTCGGGCGCCCTGCCGGCGAACGTCGCTATGTCGCATATAGGGTGCTGCGCGATTCCACGGGGGTATTGCGCACCGCACTCGGCTTCGACGTAAAGCCCGAGGTGCTACGCCCGCTGGTTGTGCATGCGACCGAGAAGTTTGCGCTGCTGCCGCGGCCGCTGACCGGAGGGGTGCAGTACGACTCGATGGGGTCGATCATCATCACGGACCGCTACGGTTACGAGATCTATCGCTCCGCGGTGCAGTACACCTCTCCGTTCACAGCACGCGACACCGTCGGGAAGGACTTGGGCGATCTGCACGCCCAGGCCACGCTGCGCGCCTCCGTTGCGGACCAGCTCATCATCGGCGGATTGCCGAAGTCCCGACTGCCGCTGATCCTCGGTTTGCTGGCGCTGACGGCCGTATTGATCGGCACCGCGCTCGTCCAGCTGCGGCGCGAGTCGCAACTCGCGCGCTTGCGCACCGATTTCATCTCCGGCGTTTCGCATGAGCTGCGCACACCGTTGGCGCAGATTCGCATGTTTTCCGAGACCCTCGTGCTTGGCCGGGTGCGTTCCGACGAGGAGCGGCGGCGCTCGCTGGCGATCATCGATCAGGAATCACGGCGGCTGACGCACCTCGTCGAGAACCTGCTGCACTTCTCGCGCTCGGAGCGTCAGACGGCGCACGTGACGCCCGAGCCGACCGCCCTCGCGCCGCTGGTCCAGGAAGTGATCGATGGCTTCGCGCCGCTGGCGGCCGCGAGCGGCGCGACGTTGTCGGCGGCCGTCCCCGGCGACCTCGTCGTGCCCGCCGATCCGGGCGCGGTCCGGCAGATGCTGTTGAACCTGCTCGACAACGCGGTGAAGTACGGGCCCGCGGGGCAGGAGGTGCGCATCGGAGCAACGCGCGACGACGGAGCGGCGCGGCTCTGGGTGGATGACGGCGGACCGGGCATTCCCGGACCCGATCGGGAACGTGTGTGGGAGCGCTTCTGGCGGCTCGAGCGCGACCGCGGCTCCGCGATCGCCGGCAGCGGCATCGGGCTCGCCGTCGTACGGGAGCTCGCGAGCCTGCACCACGGGCGCGCGTGGATCGACAATCCGGCGGCAGGCGTTGGCACACGCGTTGTCATCGAGCTCCCGATATGACCGCGTCCGCCAGTCCCATGCCCGCCAAACGGATTCTCGTCATCGAAGACAATCCGGATCTCGCCTACGGGCTCCGCAACAACCTCGAGATCGAGGGCTACGACGTCGAAGTCGCCAAGGACGGCACGAAGGGCCTATCGCGTGCGAAAGCCGGACAGCCCGATCTCGTCGTCCTCGATTTGATGCTGCCGGGAATGGACGGCTTCCGCGTGTTGCGGGCGCTGCGCGATGATGGACACGGCATGCCGGTGTTGATTCTGACCGCGCGCGGTGAGGAAGCCGACAAAGTCCGTGGGCTTCGGCTCGGCGCCGACGATTACGTCACGAAGCCGTTCGGCGTGCTCGAGCTGCTCGCGCGCATCGAAGCCCTGCTGCGCCGCACCGCCGCACCGCGCAAGAACGGTGGACCGCCGGCGCCCGCATTCGAGAAGTTCGGCGACATCGAAGTGCTGACGCCGTCGCGGACGGTGCTGCGCGATGGCGCGCCGGTCGCTCTCACGCCCAAGGAATACGATCTGTTGATCGCGCTGCTCCGGCGCGACGGCGCCTGTATCACGCGCTCCGAGCTGCTCACGGAGGTCTGGGGCTACAGCGCTGAAGTCATGAGCCGCACGGTCGATACTCATGTGGCCGAGCTGCGGCGCAAGCTCGAGCACGATCCCGCCAATCCCCGACACATTCTCACGGTGCGTAAGACGGGCTACCGACTCGCCCGGTGACCGTGAGCGTGCAACAAGCCGAAACACTCCGGCGCTTGCATCTCGAAGGACCGATGCTGGTGTTGCCCAACGCCTGGGACGCCGGCAGCGCGCGACTCTTTATCGAATCCGGTTTCTCAGCGCTCGCGACGACGAGCGCCGGCATCGCGTTCAGCCTCGGATACATGGACGGCGAGCGGATCAGCCGCGACGAAATGCTGGCCGCCGTTGCTCGCATCACTCGCCGAGTCGCGGTGCCCATCACCGCCGACATGGAGGCGGGCTACGGGCACACGCCCGATGCCGTCGCGGAAACGGCGCGCCGGGTGATCGACGCGGGCGCCGTCGGGATGAATCTCGAAGACAGAATCGAACACGGTCCGCTCCTCGATTTCTCACTCGCCGTCGAGCGCGTGCGAGCGGCTCGTGTAGCGGCGGACAAGGCGGGCGTGTCGATCGTGATCAACGCGCGCACCGATACCTTCGAAGCACCGGAGATCCCGCGCGGCGGCCGGGTGGCTGAGGCGGTGCGCAGAGGCAACGCGTTCCGGCTGGCGGGCGCAGATTCGGTGTTCGTACCCTTCGTGGGCGATCGCGGCACGATCGAGCAGCTGGTTCAGCAGATCGACGCACCCGTCAACATTCTCGGCGCACCCAACGCGCCTTCACTGAAAGAGCTTGCGGCTCTGGGCGTCCGGCGGGTGACGTTCGGGTCTGCGCCGATGCGCGCCACCCTCGGCTTGGTGCGACGCATGGCGCGAGAGTGGAAAGAGAAGGGTACCTACGGGACGCTCGAGGCGTACGGCATTCCGTTCGCCGAGCTGCAGAAACTCTTCGGAGACCGCTAGTTCAATTCGACGTGCAGATGGTCGGCGGTACCGACGTGCCGCTTCGTATCGAACCCCATCGACCAGAAATAGAGCTGCACACTCCAATTCTTCAGCGTGCCGCGACCCGTCGTTCTGAGATCGACCGCGTGCACCCATCCATCTGGGCCACGGTAATGCCGGCTGTGGAGATTCTCGGGCAATCCCATGCGACCGTAGTCATCGGGCTGACGGCCCGTGTCGGTGATGAGAATATCCCTGTCCACGAGGATCGCGGTCGACAGGGCCAGTCGCAGCAGCGGATGAACGGAGGTGTAGTACGCGCGAACGGGAGGAGACTTGGCATGCACGCTCGCGAGATAGAGTAAGGAATAGCCGCAGTAGAACACGACCAGGGGCAGCGCCACCCATTTCGCCAGCGGCATCACCAAAGCACGCCCGCCCTTCCCTCCTCGTTTCGCAAACCTGCGTGCGATCCAAACGGCGTAGGCGGTCACTACACCGCCGGTCAGGAATGCCGCCACCAGTACCGCCACCCAGACCGGCGTTCGCCCGTGCTCGTAGATGAAAACAGAGCCGCGCACCAGCACGACGAACGGCAAGGCAATGATTAGAGCGATCTTGAGGAAGCCGATCAGCGCTTCGCCCGCCAGCGCCTTCCATTCGGTCGGCGTGGACGGCGCCGCCTGCCGCCATTTCCGCCGCCACTCCCGCTGCGCCTCCTTCTTGAGGCGCGCCAACCGAACAGTCACACCATCCATGCGGAAAATTACGATGGATGTGAGCCATAGGTTTGGCGCGCCTTCATTCATCTAGCGAACGGCGGAGGTTGACCCTTACGGTCCCATACGGTCTCTTCGTCTCTTACCATCGTTCTCACTCAGGAGGCCGATATGCCCGACACGATCCGGAAGGTCGACTACTACTACATCACGGCGCCTGACAAAGCGGGTGAAGGCGCGCACGTGTTGGGCGCGCTTCGGGACGCCGGCGTCAATCTGCTGGCCGTGCACGCGTTTCCGAGCGCGCGTCGCTCACAGATCGACGTCGTTCCGTCGGACTCCGCCGCGTTCGTCAACGCGGCGAAAGTGGCCGGCGTCAAGATCTCAAAGCCGAAGACCGTATTCCTGGTCGAAGGTGACGATCGTGCGGGCGCCATGGCCTCCTTGCTCAACCGGTTGGGCACCGCGGGCGTCAACGTCACGGCGACGAGCGCGGTGCGCTCCGGATCCGGCCGCTACGGGGCGCTGCTATGGGTCAAGCCTCGGGACGTAAAGAAGGCGTCGGAAGCCATAGGGGCTATGTAGGACAATATCGGGTATCAGAAAGCGACCCTTTGGAGGATATGAGTCCATGGCGTCACGAACTGAGCGCCTCAAGACAGCCGCGGTGAAAGCCGCCAAGACGGCGAGGAAGTGGGCGGAAACCGCCGCACGCGAAGCCGACCGGCTGCTCGAGGAAGCGCAGAAGCGCGTAGAGACTGAACAGCGCCAGCGGCGGATCAAGGAAGCGCTCCGCCGCACCGGGAAGGTCGGACGCGCGGCGATCGTGGCGGGGATCGCGGCGGGGATTGCAGCGGCACGGGCCGAGAAGCGCGCGCGCAAACTCGGCAAAAGGGCGAGACGTTAGTCGGCCCGCTCAGCCCCGCTCAGCTTGAGCAGGCGGCTCCACTGCGCCGCCGTTACGGGACTCACCGACAGCCGTCCCTGCCGCACGATGGGAAGATCCGTGAAGGTCTTGTCGGACTTGATCTGCGCAAGTGTCACCGGTTGGGGCAACCGCCGATGCGCTTTGAGATCGATCACGACGAGCCGCGGATCTTTCTTTTTGGGATCCGCATACGGCGCGGATATGACGGTTGCCCAACCGACTACCGCTTTCTCGCCACCCGTGTGGTACACGAGGACTTGATCGCCCGGATGCATCGCGCGGAGGTTCCGTAAGGCCACCGGGTTTTTCACGCCGTCCCAGACGGCTGTCTCTTCCCGCTCGAGATCGGCATAGCTGTACGCCGTCGGTTCCGTTTTGACTAACCAATAGTTCGCCACTGTTAACCCCGCGGTACGGCCGCGGGGTTGGCCACCCGCGCGGCCCAGTCCTGAATGGTTGTGGCCAGCTCCTGCATCACATCGTCTTCCGACTTTCCCGTGCGCTTCGGCACTTTGAACGAATGATCGCCTTCCTCAATCAGATGCAGCGTCGCCCGGTCGCCGAGCTGCTGCACGACCCCTCGTAACAAGCCGAGCTGCGCGAACTCGTCGCGTGTGCCCTGCAGAAACAACATCGGCACCTGCACCGCCGACAGGTGCTCCGCGCGAGTGATCCCCGGACGTCCGGGCGGATGTAACGGGAAGCCGAGGAAGACGAGTCCCCGTAGGCCCGGTAGCGGTTCTGTAGATTGTGCCTGAGACGTCATCCGGCCTCCAAACGACTTGCCCCCCGCGATCAACGGGAGTTCAAGCCCCTCGCGCGCGGCCGCAGCGACAGCCTCCCGCACTGCTGCTTCGGCAACAGCCGGCGAATCGGGCCGGCTTTTCTTTGCCTGCATGTAGGGGAATTCGTAACGGTACGTCGCGATGCGGTGCTGCGCGAATGCACGTGCTGCCCGCTCGAGAAAGGCGTGGCGCATCCCCGCCCCGGCGCCATGCGCGAGCACCAACAGTGTTCGCGCATCGGCCGGAGCGGTCAACAGATGGTCCATTTATTTCAGTCGCTCGTTCAACCGTTCCAGTACGCCTACCAGATTCGGGTTGAGCTCCAGGACACGGGCCACCGGGTCGTGCCCCAGCTTCTGCATGCGCTTCAGCGCATTCGCAATGGTGAAATTGCTGTTGTGGAGCTTGCCGTTGACCTCGTCCCACTCGATCGGCATGGACACCGGCGCCTGCGGCGACGGCCGCACGCTGTAGGGTGCGACCATCAACTGGCCGGCGCGATTCTGAAAGGCATCCACGTACACTTTGCCTTCACGTTTGCTGATCGTCCGTGCCGTAGTCGCGATGTCGGGGTGCTGATCGGTGACGAGCCGGGCAAACAAAATCGCGAGCTGCAGGGATTGCGCGTAGGTGAGCTGCCGGCCGAGCGGCAGCATGATGTGCAAGCCTGATTTTCCCGTGGTCTTGATGAACGCCGGCATGGCGACGTCATCGCACAGTTTCTTCATCGTCTTGGCGAGGGTAATGACATTCGCAAACGGCGCCTCTTTGGGATCGAGATCGATGAGGCACCAGTCCGGGCGCGTGAGGTCGTCGATGCGGCTCATCCAGATGTGCAACGGGATCGTTCCGAGGTTCACGAGGTAGACCAGCGTCTCGACGTCGTTGCACACGAAGTATTGGATGTCGCGCTGCGTATCCTCGCTCCAGATCGGAATCGTCTGAATCCAGTCCGGCACAAACCCCGGCGCGTCTTTTTGATAGAATGACTTGCCGTTGATACCGTCCGGATACCGCGTGAGCACGACGGGGCGATTCTTCAAATACGGAAGCAACCACGGTCCCATGCTGCGGTAGTATTCGATGAGATCGCCCTTCGTGTACTTCTCCTCGGGCCAGAATACTTTGTCGAGGTTGGACAACTTCACTTCTCGGGGAAGAGGGACGGGGGAAGGGGGAAGGGTAAGGCCCTGCTCACCTTCCGCATGGTTTACCCTTCCCTCTTCCCCCTTCCCGCTTCCCGGCATCGTCACATCTTCGGGCTTCTTATCGTCGCGGAATCTGACGAACACTGATTGCCTTAAGAGTCCGTCTTTCGTGAACTCCTTGTACCGAACGTCGCACACGAGCCGCGGCTCGACCCACGTGTGATCCGGTCCCTTGGGTAGCGCGCCGTGTTCCGGTGGATCGCACGGCGGGGTCTTGCGGACGAGGCTTTGGAGTGTGGTGCTGATTTCCGCCAACTCATTGCCGCTGAATCCCGAGCCGGCACGGCCGCAGTAGATCAGTCGGCCGTCCTTGTACGCGCCGACATGCAGGGAGCCGAATCCGCCGCGCGAGCCCTTGGGCTTCGAGAAGCCGACGACGACGAAGTCGTCGATGCGATCGGCGCGGATCTTCAGCCAGTCAGAGGACCGGCCATTGCGATACGGGCTGTCCGCTTTCTTGGCGACGATGCCTTCGAGCCCAAGATTCACGACCTGCTCGTAGAGCGCCTCACCATTCTTTTCGAAGTGCTCCGAATAGCGCAGCGGCCCGGTCGGCGGCAAGATCTTCTGCAAGATCTCTTTGCGCCTGATGAGGGGCAGCTTGCGAAGATCGTAGCCCGCGAAGGCGAGCAGATCGAACACGTACAGCGTCGCCGGCGCCTCGATCGCCGCGCGCTTCACCTCGGCGAGCCCGGACAACTTGGCGCGCGCCTGCAGCTTCCCGAAACTCGGGTGGCCGGATTCGTTCAACACCACGAGCTCGCCGTCGAGAATCACGCCGTCATACGGGATCGCCTTGACCGTGCGCGCAATCTCCGGGAACGCCCCCGCGAAGTCGAGTCCCTTGCGCGAATACAGTATCGCTTCGCCGTTCCGGCAGGCCGCGCGCATGCGATAGCCATCGAGCTTCACCTCGAACAGCCAACCGGCCTTGGAGAACGGCTGATCGCGCGTCTCCGCGAGCATGAGATCCGTGTCCTCGACCCGCAGGTTCCGCTTCGGCGCGCCGAGTTTCTCGAGCTCCTTCTTGATCGGCTCGGCGCGCTGCTTGGCGTTGCGGAGCTCGTCATTGGTGAGGCCAGACAGAACTGATTCGTTCGAGTACGGCTCGGTGGAGACGTACGCGTCACGCTCTTTGATGAGCAGCCACTCTTTCGGAGTCTTCTTGAGTTTGATCAGGGTCCAGCGGCCGTGCAGTTTGTAGCCGCGAAGCTCGAATAGGAGCTTCCCCTTTTCCAGACCTTCATATGGGTCTTCGAGCGGAACCCACACGCCGCGGTCCCAGACGATGACCGTGCCCGCGCCGTAATTCCCTTCGGGAATCACACCCTCGAAGTCGCCGTACTCGAGCGGATGGTCTTCGACGCGGACGGCGAGACGCTTATCGGCTGGATTTGCGGAGGGACCTTTGGGGACGGCCCACGACATGAGCACGCCGTTCATTTCGAGACGCAGATCCCAATGCAACCGCGTCGCATCGTGCATGTGCACGATCAACAAGCCCCCGGGTTTGGGGGCGGCTTTCGGAGCTACTCCCCCGGGCTCGGGAGTTCTGTCAAAGGCGCGCTTCGTACGATACGTGCTGAGCGAATCGGCTTCTTCGGAGCGGGCCTTCCGACGGGTGGGCATGAGCGCGTATCATACCCCACTATGGCCGCTCATTCCATCGGTTCCGCTACGGTGTCGTTTGGCCTCGTCTCCGTACCCGTGCAGCTCTACGCTGCCGGCGAATCCAAGGCCACCATCACGTTCAACTGGCTGCACAAGAAAGACGGCGCCCGACTCAAGCAGCAGTACGTCTGCTCCAAAGACGGCGAGAAGGTCGAGCGTGATGAGATGATCAAATGCTATGAATTCAGCAAGGGCCAATACGTCACGTTCACGCCTGATGAGTTGAAAGCGTTGGAAGAGCGAGCCACCGGCGCGATCGACATCATCGAGTTTCTTCCAGCCGAGAAGGTGGACCGCATCTACCTCGACCGCACGTATTTCCTCGGACCCGACAAAGGCGGCGAGCGCGCGTACAAGCTGTTGGCCGACGCGCTCGAGAAGACCAAGCGCGTCGCGATCGGCCAGTATGCTGCGCGTGGCAAGCAGTATCTCATCATGGTCCGCCCGATGGACGGCGCGCTCGCGATGGAGCAGCTGCGCTACGCCGACGAGATTCGCGAAATCGCCGAAGTGCCGATTCCCAAGACCGAAGTGAAGAAGCCCGAGCTCGATCTCGCGATCAAGTTGATCGACCAGGCGGCGACGGAGGAATTCCACCCGGAGAAGTACAAGGACAACGTGCGCGAGCGGATGCAGGAGCAGATCGAGCGCAAGGTCGAGGGCAAGCAGATCACGGAGGAGCCGGAGGAGGCACCGAAGGCCAAGGTGCTCGACCTGATGCAGGCGCTGAAGCAGAGTCTGGAAGGGGAAAAAGCGGAGAAGGCCGAAGCGAAGTCAGCCGCGAAAGCGCCCAAGCGCCGGAAAGTCGCGGGAGGCCGCTAAAGCATTATCTTGGGGCGACTCTTACCCGAGGGTGAGCGGTGCAAGACACGTTCTCGACGACTGCGAATGCGCCGGGCCCGCTCTTTTGGATCATCTGCTTCGCCGTCGCGCTGTTCGAAATCGCCAGCATGTGGAAGCTCTACCAGAAGGCCGGCTACCCCGGTTGGGCCGCGATCATCCCGATTTACAATGCGATTGTCATGATCCAGATCGCGCGCAAGCCGGTGTGGTGGATTCTGCTCTACTTCATTCCGCTGGTGAACGTCATCATCGCGATCATCGTCACGCATAACGTGTCCGTGAATTTCGGAAAGGGCGTGGGATTCACGCTGGGACTCATTTTTCTGGGCCCGATCTTTTATCCGATTCTGGCGTGGGGTGATGCGGAGTATCAGCCAGCGTCAGGAACTCCCGTGCCAGCTTAGGTCCCATTCCTTTTTCTTCGTGCTTGAAGAAGATATAGGCATCGGTCCAGGCCTCACCCAAGGCCTGGACCTGGTGCCTCCAGTCCCGCAGCGAGTCTTCCGCATAGTCGTCGTCGCGTAGCCGCACGTAGCCAAAGTCAGCAGTCGCGACGAGCGGCGTGGTCCCTTCCTCTGTATCCGCGATGCACAGTGCGGTGTTCGTGCTCCGCAACAACTCGTAGACGTCGTCTGACCACCACGATGGGTGACGGAACTCACAGGCCGCGCGGACATCCGACGGCAACTGTGTGAGTAGATCACTGAGCCGCGCCTTGTCTTTCTGAAAATTAGGGGGTAATTGAAACAGCACTGCGCCCAGCTTGGCATCAAGCTTGCGAATGGTCTCGAGGAAGAAGCGGAGCGGGTCGTCGATGTTCTGAAGGCGCGCGAAGTGAGTAATGCGCTGTGGCGCCTTGAGAACGAATGTGAATCGCTCGGGCGTCGCTGCATGCCAACCGGCGACGGTTTTGGCGCTGGGCATGCGATAAAACGTGTAATTGATTTCGACCGTGCCCAATTGCTGGGCGTAGAACTCGAGCCACTTGGCGCTCGGGAGCTTGGGCGGATAGAAGCTTCCCTTCCATTCCGGGAAGTTGTAGCCGGACGTACCGACGTGGAGCCGCATGAGTCTAGCGGCAAAGCTAGTCTCACCATTCTTGATGGGGGAGTTGTCGCATGAAGAAGCTCAAGTTCACACTCGCCGCGCTGGTGTTCGTCGTAGCAGCCTGCGGAACATCGGCCGAGACCGAACGGAAGCTCGCTGAGCTCGAGCAGGCCAACGCACAGAAAGACAGTTTGATGCAGGACGTGGCCCTGAGCTCGCGGCTCCTCAGCGACATCAATGTCGAAATCGCGAAGGTGAAAGTGCGCGGGAGGCTCAACGTGTCGAGCGAGAGCCCGGTCACCGCGTCGAGCGATACACTGCTCGCCAAGCTGCGCTACGTCGTCACCCGCGTGCGGGAAACCGAGAGCCAGCTGAGTCAGAGCCGCGAGCGCATCAAGAACCTGACCAACCTGTCGGACAGCCTCCGGGCGACGCTCGACTCGACCGCGAGCAACCTCCAGGCGGTGATCGCGACGCAGAAGCAGACCATCGACCTGCTCACGGATCAGGTCAACACCCTTACGGCGGAGAACGTGGCGCTGCGCGACAGCCTCTCGACCGGGTACTACGTGATCGGGACGAAGGCCGAGCTCAAGAGGAAGGGCATCCTCACCGAGCAGGGCGGCGGCCGCGTGCTGTTCATCCTCTGGCGGACCGGCAAGACGCTGCAGCCGGCGCGCAACCTCGATCCGTCGCTCTTCACGGCGATCGACACGCGCAAGGTCACGCAGATCCCCCTGCCCAGTGCGCGGGCCGAGTACCGGATCGCGTCGCTGCAAGACCTGTCGTACGTGGCTGAGGAGCGTAAACACAACAAGTACTCGGGGACGTCGAGCCTCACCATTACGTCGCCTGTGGATTTCTGGCGCAGCTCGAAGTTCCTCATCATCGTGCTCGAGGGGTCTTCGACGCCAGTGGCCAACCAGGAGCAGCCACGCACTTCTGAGTCACAAGCCGTGAGCCGCTAGCGACGTTTGCAACACTCGACGTGCAAGAGGCCAGGGAAAGCTCTCCTGGCCTCTTGTGCATCAGGGTAGTTTGCATCTCATGTCTACAAGATGCCCGTGGACCTCCGACAACGCCCAGATGATTGCCTATCACGACACCGAGTGGGGCGTTCCGGTTCACGACGACCGGCAACTCTTCGGCAAGCTCGTGCTCGATGGATTCCAAGCGGGACTCTCGTGGGCCATCATTCTGCGCAAACGCGACGCGTTCCTGAACGCCTTCGACGGTTTCAATCCGGAAAAGATGGCCCGCTACGATGCGCGTCGCGTTGCCAAGATCCTCAGAGATCCGGGCATCGTCCGTAACCGTCAGAAAGTGCGATCAGCGGTCGGCAATGCTCGCGCGTTTGTCAAAATGGTCGAGGCGGGAGAATCGTTCGATGCGTTTCTCTGGCAGTTCGTCGGCGGCGCCCCGAAGCGCAATGCCTGGAAGACGCTCCGCGGCGTCCCCGCGGAGACGAAGGAATCGACGGCGATGAGCAAGGCTCTTGTGGAACGTGGCTTTCGATTCGTAGGACCAACGATTTGTTACGCCTTCATGCAAGCCGTTGGTATGGTCAACGACCATCTCGTGAGCTGCTACAGATATCGAGAGCTTACTTCGCGCGCTCCAGGTACTGGCCGGAGCGCGGGTCCACGCGCACCTTCTCGCCGGGGCTGATAAACTCCGGCACCTGCACCGTCACACCGTTGGACAATTTCGCCGGCTTGGTGCTCGCGGTCTTCGTCGCGGTCTTCATCACCGGCGAGGTCTCAACCACCTTCAGCTCGATCACCGACGGCAGCTCGATGGCGATGGGGCGTCCGTCCAACCATTCCACCTGCACGACCATCTCCGGCTGCAACCAGGGCGTGTCCTCACCGACGGCCCGCTCGTCGAGTGTGAACTGCTCGTACGTCTGCTGATCCATGACGTGGACGCCACCCTGGTCCTGATAGAGAACCTGCATCTCCTTCGTATCGAGACGCGCTTCGTTGAGAAAATCGGTGGCGGCGAGACGCTGATCGAAGGTGTTGCCCGAAACGAGATTCCGAAAACGCACCTGGACGAACGCGCGCAGGTTGCCGGGCGTGCGGTGCGTAAAGTCCATGACCCGGCACGGCTGGCCGTCGATCATGAGGACGTGACCTTTGCGAATCTCTGTGGCTTTCATGGGAGCGGGAACTTAAACCGGCTGCCTTGGCACTCCAAGGCCCCGAGTGCTATCGACTTGCTTGAACCGATGCCGTTTACTAGCGTGAGCAACCTCACACCTGTTTCGCGCGTCGGATTGCAGCTTTCCGCAGCACAGTGTCCACAATGTGTCGCAGGGTTTCTAGCGTAACGCATTGCCTAGTAGCCAGATAGATGACCGGCACCAAGCTTGCCTCTCTCGTACGCGTAAGGGAGGGACGCATGATAAGGCCCATCATCCATCGTCAGCTGACTCGCGGCGATCTCGCCTGTCTGGTCGAGGAGATCGCCCGAATGGATGTCACCGAAGGTCGCGAGGCCGATCAGGCTCTTCAGGCCGGCGCCGTCGATACCGTCCTCGATTCTCCTGCTGCGCTCGAGGCCGTGTTGGGCCGCGGTGGCGCTCCCGCGCCTCTTCCACTCACGCTGCTCTGGTACGTCCCCATCCGCGCTCAACTGCGAGTGCGTGGCGTGACCGACATTCTGCTCGCGGATTACGCCGCGACGCTGCCGGTCGTTTTCGCGACCTCGCATTCGCGGACCGCGATCGCGCAAGCCGAAGACGGCATGACCGAGTGGTGGCGGTTCGTTGCCGCGTTGCCGCAAGGGACGGTCGCGCAGGCGGAAGCGGCGGCCGATGCCGCAGCACTGGCACTCTGGTGGGCAGGGTGTTTCCCGGAATGGGTCGAGCGCGGCAGCTCCGGTCGCGGCACGGTGCGCGCCTACGTGACGTTCGCGGGCCGGATGCTCGCGCTCGCCGCCGATCTCCTCGAGTCCTCCGCACCCGAAGAGGCCGCACTCTGCGCCCGCGCCGCCGAGGCGCGCACCGAGCTGCATGCGGCGCTCGCCGACGCCCGCGTCGAATACATCGGCGACGATCCGCACAGTAGCGAAAGCCGCCTCAACCGATTCTTGAGGCGGCTCGACAACTAGCGCTGCTCTTTCAACGATTCGACGCGCTGCAGGTTGGTCACCGCTTTCCCGTACGTCCCTTCGATTGCCAACGCCGCGCGATACTCCGACTCCGCGGCGCGGTACTGACCGGTCCGCTCCAGCGCCATACCGAGGTTGTTATGGAACGTGGCAACCTTGTCGTTGCGCTGAACAGCCGTCTTCAAAGGCTCGATGGCGTCCTGGAACCGCTCCAGCCGGATGTACAGCGCGCCGAGGTTGTTGAGCGCCCACACATCCGTGCTATCGAGCGCGATGGCGCGCTGGTAGGACGCGATGGCGGAATCCGTCTTGCCCAGCGCTTCGAACGCACGGCCCTGAAGCCGCAGCGGCTCACTCGAAGTCGAATCGAGCGCGATCGCCCGCTCGATGTGAACGAGAGCGCTATCGGGCTGGCCACCCTCCAACAGGACGCGGCTCAGATTGAGCCGGCTCTTGACGTGCGTTGAATCGATGCTGAGCGCCTGGACAAAGGCACTCTCCGCCTGCACACGATCGCCCGCCTTCCAAGCCGACAATCCGAGCATGTACAAGCCCCACGGGTTCGTGGGCCGGCGCTCGGTGTACGTCTTGAAGAGCGCCGTCGCATCGTCGTAGCGATGATCACGAAACGCGGAGTCTGCGATCTCGAACGTGACGGGACCGGTGATGACGCGCGCCGGCTGCGCGCTGCTGGCCGGCGTGACCGCCACCGGCTTCGACACGACGGGCTCACCCGCCGCCGCCTGATTGGGCGTGCGCTCGTTGCAGGCGGCGAAGGTGTAGGCTCCGATCACCGCACTGAAGATGCCGGCCATGACGAGCACCGGGGAACGCAGCGATCGATTGGACTGATCCAGCGAGAATTGATACGACATGGCTCCTCCGGGAGCAGGGTTCGCCCGGAGGAAAAGCATGCAGCAGACCACTACCTAAGACGTTGTAATTCAACGCCCTTTTTCACGACTGTGGCGCAACGAACCCTTTCACGCCGCTAGTTATGTGTCCCGTTGAACACCGAGCCGCCTCATGATTTTCAGGAGGCTCGCATGATCCGAGAGCCCCAGCTCTTTGGCGGTTTTGGTGACGTGCCAGTCGTTGCGCTCGAGCGCCTGAATCACGATTTGGCGCTCTGCTTCGAGCTTCTGCACCTCGAAGGTGAGCGGTGAGGGGTGAGCGGTAAGCGGGACTCCTCCACGTCTATCGCGGATTTCGGGCGGCACAGCGGCGCGGGTAAGCTCGTCACTGTCTGTCGCGATGATCATGCGCTCCACGACGTTGCGCAGCTCCCGGATGTTGTTGCGGCGCCAGTCGTACGACATCAGCGCCTCGATGACATCAGTCGCGATGGCCTTCGGTCGCATGCCGAAGCGCTCGCAGGTCAACGCGACGAGATGCTGGACGAGGGCCGGCACGTCCGAGAGCCGGTCGCGGAGCGGCGGCACGCGCAGGATGTGGGTATTGAGCCGATAGAAGAGATCCTCACGGAAACGACCTTCGCTCACCTCTTTTTCCAGGTCCCGATGCGTCGCCGCCACGACACGAGTGTTTACGTCAATCGTCCTGGTTCCCCCGAGCCGCGTGACTTTGCGCTCTTCCAGCACGCGCAAGAGCTTGGCCTGTGCCGCCGCAGACAGGTCGCCGATCTCGTCGAGGAACAGCGTGCCGCTACTTGCCGATTCAAATGCACCCTTGCGGGTGGCATTGGCACCCGTGAATGCGCCCCGCTCGTGTCCGAACAGTTCGCTCTCGACGAGCTCATGCGGCAGTGCCGCGCTGTTGATCGCGACAAACGGCCCTTTGGGGTTGGCGCCGAGGCGGTGCAGCTCGCGAGCGACGAGTTCTTTGCCCGTGCCGCTTTCTCCGACGATCAGCACGGAGCTGGGCACCGGCGCGACGCGGACGATCGCCTCCTTGAGCTTCGCGAGGGCGGGACTCGTGCCCACGAGCGGCGACTCGAGCCCGAAGCCGCGCCGCAGCAGGGTGACCTGCTCGCTCAGCCGGCGGCGGTCGATCGCGTTCTCGACTTCCTGCGCAACCCGCTCCATCGGTTCCGCTTTGTCGATGAAGCTGTACGCGCCGAGTCGGATCGCCTCCGCGCAGCGGTCGTAGTCGCCCGTTCCGGTGTAGACGATGACCGGCACTCGCAAGCCGAGTCGCTCGATGGATCGCAGGACCTCGAAGCCGTCCATTCCCGGCATCTCGAGATCGAGTATCACGCAGTCGACCGAGTCGCGTGTCAGACTCTCGAGCGCAGCGCGGCCGCTTTTGGCGACCGTGGTCTCGTAAGCGCGCAGCCGCTTCAGGTCGTACGCGTACTGCTCGGCCATGGCCGGGACGTCGTCGACAATGAGGACGACGGTCATTGGACCGGAATCTCCACGATGAACGTCGACCCCTTCCCCGGCTCAGTCTCGACCTTGAGCGACCCCTTCGAATCGAGGATCAGTCGCCGCACAATCGATAAACCAAGACCCGTCCCGCCGGGCTTGGTCGTATAGAAGTCATCAAACGCGCGATCGAGCTCCGATTTGCTCATGCCGCGGCCGGTATCGCTGACCGCGATCCGCACCACGCCGTTGCCACCTTCCGTCGTCACCATCACAGTTCCGGCTTTCCCCTCCAGGCTGTCGACCGCATTGCTCAGCAGATTCTCGATCACGCGCCGCAAGACGAGCCCGTCGGCGGAAACCGGCGGCAGGTTCTCCGCCAATTTCGTGCGGACCGTGCCGGAACCGGCCACGGTGTCTCGCACGACCGTGTTCACGTCCGTTGACCGGCGCTCGGATTGAGGATAGAGGCGCGCGTAGTTCGCAGCGAGCGTCTCGAGATAGCTAATGCTCGACTCGACCGTTCCCTGCCGTTCGGTGAACACGTGTGGCAAGTCGGCGGGCTGATCGCGCGCAACCTGCGTCAGGTGCCGAAACACGTTGCGGAGCGGCGCCAGGCCGTTCTTCACGTCATGATTGACCTGCCGCGCCATATCCCCGATCGCGACGCGACGCTCCATGTCGCGAATGCTGGCTTCAACGGGACTACTGATCCGCGTGGAAAGCCAGCTGGCGAGCAGCAGGGCGAACAGCGCCGCGATCAGTACAGCCGCGGAGAACCAGAGGTTCACGTTGCGCTGTAGGGCAGACAGAAATGCGTCGGAGCGCGTGACCACGATGCGCGCCTGCTCGACCTGGCCGGGGCCATCCGCCGCATCGACGAATGGCAGCGTGACCACCGCGACGACGCTCGCGGTGCTGTCTGCCCTCACGGAATCGCGCGGCAACGCGAGCGCGACGCCCAGCTCCGGATCGCGTGTCAATCGAGCCAGGAATGACGAATCGACGGCGACGCCGCCGATGAGCCGCAGGGTCTTGCCGAGCCGCAACGAGTCACTTGTGACGAGTGCGAGGAACGGCCCCTCGGCCGCCGCGGCACGGACCAATGCGGCCCCGCCGTGCGGAATCGCCGGTCCCAAGCGTTCGAATTCATTGCGGAAATGGCCGGACGAGACGACCCGTCCCTCGTCGTTCTGAATCTGGAGAAAATCGAGGCCGGCGAGCCGCATCGCGTTACCCGCGTAATCGAGGATGTAGCCGCGATCCCCCCCCCCCCCCCCCCCCCCCCCCCCCCCCCCCCCCCGCCCCCAACGGGCCCCAAAAGGTTTTTTCCCGCGGCGGGGGGTTCGTGGGCGCCGCCCGCCCCCCCCGCCAACAGCGGTCGCCCCGCCTGAGGGG